>Ga0185299_10002135_pt1 | contig 32256 bp, 28 predicted proteins | sample PaiPotPPA55metaG_FD_128002 | JGI IMG/M metagenome (GOLD analysis project Ga0185299, IMG submission 128002) | Iron sulfur acid spring bacterial and archeal communities from Banff, Canada, to study Microbial Dark Matter (Phase II) - Paint Pots PPA... ...
TAAAACCGTCGAAACGCTTGGTGAAGTGATGATCTACATAAAGCGACCCCTCGTTGAGGGTGCCCGCGCAGGAACTGCGGAAACCGGCTGCAGGCGAGCAGGTGCGCGGAACCCGGAAGTCGTTCTGCCGCTGTTGATACCAGGAAAAAGTGAAGTCGGTTTTGCTGCGGTAGGTGTACTTCGCGCCCGTCCACCAGATCTGCACCAACTTTTCAGAATCGAGATTCTTGTCTTCGACCCCGCTCATGATATAGCCGCCCTGGTCCGAGGCGCCCACGCCCAACGGGTTCTTCGGGTTGTTCTGCCAGATGTATTCGTAGCCGGTAAAAAACTTGAACGGGTCCCACGTATACTTGGCAGCCGCCATAATTGCGTAGTTGTCGGTCACGATGCCATTTACGGCGTTGTGTGTGTCGATCAGATTGGTCCCTGTAATGGGATTTGTATTGATGCTGTCGGTGGTCGACTGATATGTCTGGGTCGGACTCTGAGGCCCCAGCAGGGGATTCAATACGCTGATCGCCTGGTTGTAATGTTGGGGAACGACGTCGATGGAGAACTTGCGGAAGCCTGCGCCGAGGTCGAATCCGTAGGCGTTGTTATGCGCCGATTCCGGCGTACAGTTGGCGGCAGTCCAGGTTGCGGAGGCCGAGTAGCAGCCGGCAGAACCATCAGCGAATTTATACATCGCGCCGAAATGGACCGGGCCATAGGCGAGGCGATACTTTATGGCGTCGTCCCAACGGGTGTCCTCGGTGTCGCCGCCACCGGCCATCGTGCCGTTATACCCGATGTACGAAAAGGCATAGCCGCCGCTGACCGGATCGTAAAGGAGCATCGCATCGGTGCCTAGAGCGCGCTGACGACCGAAGGTCAGCGTGCCGAAATGCGTGGACGATATACCGACATAGATTTCGTCGTTGAAAGGTTGGCCCGCGCGTGCGCCGTCGATGGCGTACGAATAGCTTCTCCTGGGTAGGCCGTTGTTGATGGTGTCGGTGGCTGACGCGTTGGCGAGCAGGCCAGACTGCGGATTGATGCCTGTTGAAGCGTTGAACACCACGGACCAGCCAGGCAGAAACTCTTCCTTGCCTCTGATGCCCAAACCCGTCTGCTGCAGGTTGTTCGGTGCGATGAGGAATCGATGTTGAAAGCCGTTTCGGTTTACCAGAGATGCACCTTCATAGTTATATCCGTTTTCCGGTAAGCCGTGGCTTACCCAGCCGACGCCGACGTCATACGCGCCGTACAGCGTGATGCCGTGCCAGGTCAGTGTGCAATCGGTGGTGGCGAACTCGTGGCCGCTCGCGCACGGGTCGGGCGTTTTCTCCTGAGCAAAGGTCAAGGATGACGAAAGCAAAACGCCAACCGCTGCAATAAAGATAAAAAAGATAAACAGACAAGCCTTGCGCATTTCGCCCTCGAAAAATCAATTGGTTGGGACAGAAAGCGCAAGTGTACATTACATACGATTCTACTGTCTAGAACTGTACCATTTAGTCTGTTTTGCGATGAGGATCGTAGGCTATACTCATGCGGATGCGACTGAGTTGACCGAGAACTTTGTTGTCGCTACGATTGCGTCCCGATGCAGAAGAAACGCAAATCCGAACGGAACATTGAGGGACTGCTGAAGCTTCGAGATGCAGCTTTGCAACTGGGGATCAGCTTTCCGACAATTAAGCAGTGGATTTACAAGAACAAGATTCGAAGCAAACAGACGGTGGGAGGACATCATCGTATCCCGCAGAGGGAAGTGGACAGATTGCTTTTCAGAACCCGTGGCAAGACCGAGCAGCAACGCCAAGAAGAAATCCGGCGCGTAAGTGGTCGTAATCAGCTAGTGGGACGAATTGACTCCGTGCAGATTAGCGGTTTGATGGCTGAGGTCAGGGTTTCAATCGGTGGTCAGCAAATCACGTCGATCATCACGGCACGCTCCGCCAGAGAAATGCAGCTAAAGAGGGGACAGACTGCCGCAGCCCTTATAAAGGCCACCGAAGTAATGATCTTGCGGGTTTGACTCATGAAAAACCGATCCTTCCCACACGTGCAACAGCAACCACCGTGTCGCCCTTTTTGAACTTCAACTCGTCGGCACTGCGCCGTGTGAGTGCGCTCTCAATGAGATTTTCACCCACCCGGACGACCACATGAGAGGTGTATGCGCAAGCGGACACGGAACCTGATTACGCTTCTGGCGATCATTTTTGTCTGTCAATTTTGTGCAGCCCAGGCAATCACGGTGGCTGCCGCAGCCGATCTGCAATTTGCGATGCAGGATGTCGCAGCTAAATTTCAGAAGCAGACAGGAAAGGAAGTGAAGCTGATTTACGGCTCATCAGGCAACTTCTTCCAACAGATTCAGAATGGTGCACCCTTCGACATGTTTTTTTCGGCCAATCTCGACTATCCGAAGAAGTTGCAGACTGCCGGTCTGACAGAGCCGGGAAGCTATTACCAGTACGCTAGCGGGAAGATTGTCATCTGGGTGCCGAAAGACTCCAAACTAGACCTGAGCTCCGGGCTGCAATCCCTGCTGACCCCTTCCATCAAGAAGATTGCGGTTGCGAATCCGGAGCATGCCCCGTATGGCCAAGCCGCCGTCGCTGCCATGCAGAAGGCGAGTATCTATGACAAAGTGAAGGACAAGTTTGTGCTGGGCGAAAACATCTCCCAGACTGCTTCCTTTGTCATGTCGGGATCGGCTGATGTGGGAATAGTGGCTCTTTCTCTGGCTCTGTCTCCGAACATGAAAGACAAAGGGCGGTACGTTGAGATTCCCGTTGGTGAATATCCGCCCATCGAGCAGGCGTGCGTTATCCTTAGCTTGTCAAAAAATAAGGAAACGGCAAAGCAGTTTTTATCATTCATCAGAACCGCCGAAGTCGCGGAGACTCTGAGGAAGTACGGATTGGACGTCGGCGAAGGTAAGTAGAAAGGCACCCCAGCTTGCAGTCAGCCTATCGCTTATCACCGCTAGTTCCGTACGCGAAATGAATCTGAAGAAGGGACAAAAGGCCGCCGCCCTAATCAAGTCCACCGAAGTGATGATCATCCGCGTCTGAAAGACCAAGAGCCGCAAACGGGTTTCCGGAAGTGTGATTCGGATTCGGCAACATGATTCGTATCGGCAATCATGATTCGTATCAGGGTATGCCTTCAGGCATACCGTAAATGTCCTCATGAATTGCGCCTTCAGGCGCTGCATCCCACGAAAAAGCCCTGGCCGCAAAGGCCCAGGGCTTATTTTTCTAGAACCGTATCGAATCGGACTGCCTAGTCGCCCGCAACCGAAACTTCCGGCATGGCCGCCGTGATCAACCGCCCATTCGGCGTCGGCACTATCCCGCGCTCGACTTCAGCCAACTTCACTCTCTTGATATCCCAGGCCAGGCCCAGAGTCTTTAGCACCCAAATCCCATACCAGTTCACGTCAACTTCATACCACCTGAAGCCATGCTGTGCCGCCGTCGGGTGCGCGTGATGATTGTTGTGCCAGCCTTCACCGAAGGTTAGTAGCGCCACCCACCAGCTGTTCGTCGAGAGATCGCGAGTCGCGAAGCGCCGCGTGCCCCAGGAATGCGTCGCCGAATTCACCAGCCACGTGGCGTGCAATCCCACCACCGTGCGCATGAAAATTCCCCACATCAGGAACGGCAGCCCGCCAATAGCCAGCAGGATCACACCCAGCACGATCATGGGCACATAATGATATTTCGTAATCCAGACATGAAACTTATCCTTAGCGAGATCGGGGACGTAGCGCGCCAACGTCGTCGTGTCGTGGTGCATGGACTTGCCCATCAGGATCCATCCCATGTGGGCCCACCACTTGCCGTCGATCGGCGAATGCGGATCGCCTTCCTGATCCGAATGCTGATGATGAATGCGATGCGTCGCCACCCAGAAAATCGGCCCGCCTTCCAGCGCAAGCGTGGCGCAGATCGTCAGAAAATATTCCACCCACTTCGGCGTTTTAAAGCCCCGATGCGTCAGCAACCGGTGATAACTCATCCCGATCCCCAGACTGCCAGAGACCCACCACAAAAACATCGCGACAAATAAGGCCTTCCATGTAAAAAAGAAAAGAGCGGCAATCGCTCCCACGTGGAACGCCGCCATGAATCCGGCTGTGATCCAGTTCACTTCATCTTTCGCAGCTTGTGGTCGTTCCAAATCCCGCAGTTCCATGTCCAAGAGGGTCCCCATTTCGTGGTTGGTTGAGTTCGATCAGCCTCTACGTCTACCGTACCAAGGGAATGGAGAGGATGACTGTAATACTTGTGTAATAGCGGGATTTCAGGGATTACGGCGGTAATGAACAGGTAATTTCAGCCTCGTTTTAGAGGCAAAACGTCGCGTTCTTGGGAGACGCAAACACCGGAACGGTATGATGTCCGAGGGGAGACTTTGAATGCCGGAACTATGCGGCCCTGCCCTTCACCTGTACGCCCGCCCACTTCTCCAGCAGCATCAGCGTAGCCGCATAGTCCAGATCCTGATTTCCCTCTTCCGACGCCATCTCATAAATTTCTTCCACGGTCTCCAGAGCCGGCAACTTCACCCGCGCTTCCTTCGCCGCCTCCAGCGTCAAGCGGATGTCTTTGTGCATCAGCCGCAGCGGAAAGTTCGGAGTGAAGTCGCGCTGCAGAACAAACGGTCCCTTGTAATCCACTACGCCCGAACGCACCATAGTGGCTTCAATCAGCAATAACAATTGTTGCGTGTCTACCCCTAGTTTGGTGGCCAGGGTCAGCGCCTCGGCAAATCCTTCAAAGATCAGCGCGATCTGCAAATTCATCGCAAGCTTAGTGGCCTGTCCCTTGCCGGTCTCGCCCATGCGGAAAATCTTCTTCCCCATCGCCGCAAACAAAGGCTTGAGCCGCTCCACTGCGGCCTCGCTTCCTCCCACAATGAACACCAGTGTCCCGTCGCGCGCTCCAATTTTCGATCCTGTCATCGGCGCATCTACCCAGCTCACGCCTTTCGTCGCCACGCGCTCAGCGAACTTCACTGTGGCCGACGGAGAAATCGTGCTCGAGTCCGCAATCGTCATGCCCTCTGTGAACGACGCCTCGACTCCATCCGCGCCGAAGATCACGCTCTCCACCGCATCCGTGTCCGAAACGCACATCCAAACTACTTCCGCGCCCTGCGCCGCGGCCGCCGGAGTGGGCGCCACTCCCGCCCCTTCCACGAGTTTGCCCGGCGTTCGATTCCACACCGTGACTTCGTGACCTGCCTTGACCAGATTCGTCGCCATGGCGTGTCCCATAATTCCCAGCCCCGCAAACGCAACTCGCATGCGAACTTCTCTCCTTCGTCTGACGAACACCCCAAAAAGACGCCTTCGGATTAGATATGACCGGCTCCATCAAGGTCAAGCAAGTGTTAATCAGGCTTTTATGTGGGTCCGGGTCTCCGAACCAGACAGGCCGAGCAAAGCTCGGCTGCTTACTCACCACATCACCGGAAATCCGGTGACTGCCCTGCAGCTGCCGGAATACTGAAAAGCAGTTCGACATTCCTTTCTTTCAAACCCGGGCAAGTAAATTCCCGGCATCGCTCTAATTACTCTGCTCTCGCGAGGCGGCAAGACTAGAATAAGATCAGGACTAGAATAAAACTTGAGATCCATCGGATCCAGCCCCCAGGGCTCTGGCGCAGAATGATTAAGCAAACGCTTCGCAATGCGGCTCTTCGCAAACGCGCCACCCAGTTCGGACGTTTGGTGCGCCACTCGGCAGTGACTCCGCGCAGCGGTCAAACCCACAAACCGCGACTTGCCACCAACGGAGAACTCGGCGTTACCTTCATCGGCCACGCCAGCTTCTTCGTGCAAATTGGCGGCAAGAGTGTCGTCATCGACCCCAACTTCGCGCGCTGGCTTTTCGTATTGAAACGTCTGCGCCGTCCCGGCCTGCGTATCGCCGACCTTCCCGCCCTCGATGCGGTGCTGGTTTCGCACGCCCACTTCGATCACCTGCATCGTCCCTCACTGCGCGCCCTTGTGGCGAACAACCTGCGGACGCGCGGTGTTGCGCCCGCCATCATCATTCCAGCTCATGTTTCTGATCTCGTCTCCGACCTCGGCTTCTCTGAAATCATCGAACTCGACTGGTGGAAGACTTCCCGTCTCGGCAACCTGTCGATCACGCATGTCCCCTCGCGCCACTGGGGTGCTCGCATTCTCAAAGATTCCCACCGCGGCTACGGCGGCTTTGTCCTGAAAGCCGGCAAACACTCCGTCTATCACGCCGGCGACACTGCCTACTTCCCAGGCTTCAGCGAGATCGGACGCCGCCTTGCGCCAGAACTCGCCTTACTGCCGATCGGCGCTTACAATCCGGCCCAGTTCCGTAATGTCCATACCAATCCCGCCGACGCCATGCGCGCCTTCCTCGATCTCAAATCCCGCTGGATGGTTCCCATGCATTACGGCACCTTCCGCCTCTCGCACGAACCCGTCGACGAACCGTTGCAGTTGCTGGAACAAGCAGCCCGCTCGGCCGGCACCAAAGACCGCGTGGTCGTGATGGAAGAAGGCGTGACCCGATTCTTCTGACAAGCTTCGAATTCCTCGGGCAGCTCAGTACCCTCTGTGGATACGAACCTCTTGACTTAGGCGTCCCTGTAATCCTCTTTTAACAATCCGTCCCTCGAATTCTGGTGTAAACTGCCCTCCACGAATTACCGCCTAGGAGGTTCTTATGTCTGTAAAACCAATTCCCGAGGGCTATCACACTCTCACACCATTTCTCACTGTCCGTGACGCAGTTCGAGCCATCGAATTCTACAAAGAGGCATTCGGCGCGAAAGAACGAGGCGTCATGAAAGGTCCGGACGGCAAAGTCATGCACGCCGAGTTAATGATCGGCGACTCCATCATCATGCTGAGCGACGAATTCCCCGAATACGGCGCTCTCTCGCCCTTAAGTAGCGGCGGCGCAGGCATGGGTTTGCACATCTACGTCGATGGCGTTGACGCCGCCTTCGATCGGGCCGTGAAAGCCGGCGCCCAGGTCGAAATGCCGGTCACCGACCAGTTCTGGGGCGACCGTTACGGCAAGCTGAAAGATCCATTCGGTCACAAATGGTCCATCGCGACGCACACGAAGGATATGTCGAGCGACGAAATGAAGCGCAGCATGGACGAAGCCATGGCACAAATGAAACCCGAGATGCAGAAAACCGCGTAGCCATTGCCCGGCGTCAGCAATTCCGACAATTAAAAATGCCCACGTAGAGACAGCCGCTTCGGCTGTCTCGCCTGGGCGAAGCCCGGCGATTCTGTAAGCTCAGTCAGTAAGCCAGCAGGATTCTGAGGTCGCGCAAATTGTTCCCCGTCGGTCCCGTCTCAATCACATCGCCCAGCGATTTGAAAAACGGGTATGCATCAAACTTGTCCAGCGCGGCGCGAGCGTCCAGCCCAAGATGCCGCGCGCGCTCGACGGTCGTACCATCCACCACTGCTCCCGCTGCTGAACTGTTTCCGTCCACGCCATCGGTTCCCGCGCTGAGCACTGTGATATTTTCTCCCGCAATTTTTTCCGCGCAAGCCAGCGCGAACTGCTGATTGCGTCCGCCAATTCCGCCATTTGCAACCTTCACCGTCACTTCCCCGCCGGAAATCAGACACACCGGAGAACACTGCTTCCTCAACTCGCGCAATCGCTGCAGTAAATATTCCGCGGCCTTCTCGTAATCCCAATCGTCGCAGGAGTTGTCCACATGCACAATGAAGCCCGCGCGCTCGGCTGCCAGGCTTGCTTCTTCAATCGCTGTTTGATTCGTCAGCACGGGCCACCAGCGGGCTCTCTGAAATGCCGGATCGTCGGACTTCGGCGTCTCTTCCAAGGCGTGGCGCTCAAACAACTCCCGCGCGGATTGCGGATACTGTTTCAGCAGTTGGTACTGCTCCGCGACGCGGTAACAATCCTCGACCGTCGTCGAATCAGGCATCGTCGGGCCGGAAGCGAGCGCGTCAGGCGTGTTGTCGGGAACATCGGACACCAGCAGCGAGACTTGCTGTGCCGGAAAAGCTGCCTGCGCTAACCTTCCGCCTTTCACCGCCGACAAGTGTTTGCGTATGGCATTGATCTCGGCGATGGGCGCGCCGGAAAGCACTAGCGCGCGATACGTGGCGATGAGATCGTCCAGTGAAGTCTCGTCGTCGATGGGCTTCTCGACGATCGAAGATCCTCCACCGCTGAGCAGGAAGATCACCAGCGCCGAAGCTGGCAACGCATGCAGTGCGCGCAACGTCGCGCTTGCCGCTTGAATGGATTCCGCATTCGGTGTCGGATGGCCACCGCGAAAATAACGGAATCCGTGCAGCTGCGTTGCAGGCTGGAGCGAACTGGCGACGATTCCTTCGAGCGAAGCGCCGACTCGATTGGACAAAGCCTCGACCATGGTGTGTCCAGCCTTGCCCAGGGAGACTACGAACACGTGCGAATAAGAGTGCAGGTCATAGAGATCCTCGCAGACGCGCAAAACTCCCCTCTCGCACTGAACATTCCGCGCAAAGCCCTTGGCAATCGACGCCTCAGCCACCGCATGCTCGAAAATCGTGCGCGCGGCATCGCACATGCTGCGGAACTTAGTTTCGCGGTCGATCTCAGACATGAGGAGAATTATAAAGATCGCTTTCAGCTATCGGCTGTCCAGCCGTCAGCTAGGACCTTGCTCTGAAAGCGCCGTAGTGAGTGATGCATGTGCGTTTCTAGCTGAGAGCTGACGGCTGAGAGCTGCTTCAGATCGTTTCCTTCACCCACGTCTCAATCGCTTCGCGCAACTCGCGCAAACGTCCCTCGAAGAAATGGTCCGCACCTTCGATCAACACCAGTTTTTTCGGCGCGGGAACGGACGCAACTAATCCTTCCAACTTGGCGCGCGGACCAAACTGGTCGCGGGCTCCGCTGACAAACAACTTGGGCTTGGTGCAATCCTGCATGAACTCAAACGTGTAGACGCGTGGCTCTTCGGTATCGGCCGCAACCGGACCTACGGGCGTTCCAACTCCGATGACCGCACGAACCCGAACGTCAGCGCAAGCAGCGCGCAGTCCAACTGCTGCGCCAAACGAAAATCCAGCAAACAGAAGCGGTAGGTGATACTCGGCGTCGAGCCAGTCGAGTGCGGCGCGAACATCTTCGACTTCCCCTTTGCCCTGGTCGTGTTCGCCGTGGCTCAATCCAGTTCCGCGGAAGTTGAAGCGCAACACGGGAAAGCCAAAGCTGTTCAGCGCCTTCATGGTATGGAAGACAACTTTATTGTGCAGCGTTCCTCCAAACAGAGGATGGGGATGACAAACCACCGCTGCGTGTGTTGCGTTCGCTGCGCCAGCGTTGAGTAACGCTTCCAGTCGTCCAGCAGGGCCCTCAAGAAACAGCGACCGGATGGATGAGTTCGCAGGGATCACAAACTCAGATTACACGGTAAATGCGGAAGAGAAGAAATCGGGATGAAATGAGAGAAATCCAAGTCTGCGGTCGGAAGTCCGAGGTCCGAATCTCTCTGCTATTCTCTCCTCCATGGACGCTGTAACTCTTACGCGGCAACTGGTAGACATCGAGTCCATCAGCGGCAACGAAGCCGCGGTCGGCAATTATCTTTACGGAGAACTTTGCCGTCTCGGCTATCAGACCAAGAAAATGCCGGTCGAGGGCGATCGTTTCAATGTGTATGCAATTTCGCCAGAACATCCGCATCCTGCAGTAGTGTTTTCCACCCACATGGATACAGTTCCTCAGTTCATTCCCTCCTCGGAAGATGCCGGACGCATTTACGGCCGCGGATCCTGCGACGCCAAAGGCATCATCGCGGCGCAAATCGCCGCTGCAGAACGATTGCGGCAGCAAAACATTCATGTAGGGCTTCTGTTTCTGGTGGGAGAAGAGCGCGACAGCCTGGGCGCGCAAGTGGCGAATGACTTTGTAGCGAACGGACAAAATTCACGATCCCGCTTTCTGATCAATGGCGAGCCGACGGAGAATCGTCTTGCGCTCGCGTCGAAGGGAACTTTGCGCGTCGAGTTGACTGCAAACGGACGAATGGCGCACTCGGCGTATCCGGAGCTGGGAGAATCGGCGATCGACAAGCTGATTCTGGCGCTCACGCGCCTGCGCGCGATACCGCTGCCTTCCGATCCGGAAGTTGGTGCGTGCACGCTGAATATTGGGCTGATCGAAGGCGGACGCGCGCCGAACGTGATCCCCGATTATGCGCACGCGGATTTGCTTTATCGGCTGGTTGGCCCGTCGGATGATTTGCGGCGACAGATTGTTTCGACCGCCGGCGATGCGGTGCAGGTCACATTCCCGCTGGAGTTGCCGTTTCTTCGCTTGCGCACAGTGGACGGATTGCCGACCATGATTGCGGCGTTTACTACGGACATTCCCAAGCTCACCAACTGGGGCGAACCTCTGCTGCTCGGTCCGGGATCGATTCATGTGGCACATACCGAGGGTGAGTACATCGAGAAGCAGCAACTGGCGGAGGCGATCGATTTGTATTGCCGGATCGCGAAGCAACTGCTGGGCTGATCGCTGGCGAAAACTAATGGCGAAGCGGGATATTTTTTCGGAATTGGTAGACGGAGTTGCGGCGATGAAGAGCCATCGGGATGGCAAGATCACGTTGCGCAGTTACAAAGTCGAAGTGGCGCCGCTGCCCAAGGTAGATTCGAAGCTCATCCGGGACACGCGCAAAAAAACTGCGTTGCTCGCGAGCAGTGTTCGCGCGCAAACTGCGGATCAATAAACCTACGCTGGAGAAATGGGAACAGGGGCGGGCAAAGCCAAATCCTCAGGCGGCGGCTTTGGTGCTGCTGGTGCGACGGTATCCGGATACGCTGGCGCGGTTGGACGAAGTGGCGGAGGTTTAGCGTCGACGGCGCAGACTTCGTTGCAAAGAACGCGAAGGTTTAGACGCCAGATCGTTGTTCCGGCTTAATCGGCAGCTATTGCAACCTTATCCCGACTTCCTGCAGCTGGTCTGCGAGAAGTTTGCCGAGGTCGTATTCTCCTTCTAAATTGAGGCCCGTCGGCCGCTTAAGCGGAGTGTTCCATCCAGCAACACCGATCAAGCCGCGAGAAAGTTCAAGCGTACCGACACTCCAGTTCAAGCGCGCCACCCTTCCGTTCCTTTTGAATTGAACCCCGAGCATTTGGCTAACTTGTTTACAAACTATTGCACTCGTGCAAACACTGGCCCGAAAATCGGATTGCTCAATCTGTTTTTGTAAGAATGGCAAGTCGCGGCGCAATAAGGCGCGTGCTTGCACGGGGTCAGACCTAAAGAGAAGGCTCCAAGTTGGATCGGTAGCCTCCTGCACTAGGTCCAAATGCGTAGCCGAGCGTTCTCGAAATGACATTCCCATCCCCTCAACCACACGAGACAGGTTGCTGAACCAGCCGTATACCGTGAAATTGGAATCGAAGTAACGCCGCATCCTTCGAACAGCGACGTAAGCCTGGGTCTCGTCTAGCGTTATCCGACTAGCTGCTCGCAACGAAGCCAGAGTCTCGAAACGCCGCATATGACCGTCGAGCTCCCGCCCGGTCGGGGACAAGTACTCTTGCTTGGAAGGGTTGATGCCTATCGTGGCGATCAATGATGTTGAAGGATCGCCGAAAAACAGAACTGGCAATGAGCCGGGAACCGACGCTGGCACGGCGTCACTTCGAAGACGATCGAGAAGATAGATTGGCACGGACTGTGGCATGGCTTTTTAGACGCAACGGTGTGACGATTGGAACTCTACGCGAATTCTAGTCGCTTGAGCTTGATGCGGTCGGCGCGGACTTGGGCCAAATCGTAATGGGCCTGCTGGGTAAGCCAGGTAGCGGCGCTGCCGCCGAAGACCTTGGAGAGGCGCACCGCCATCTCGGGGGAAATCCCACGCTTTTCGTTGACTAGTTCTGACAAGGTTGTGCGCGTGACTCCGAGGGCAGCGGCGGCTTGGGTGATGGTCAAACCGAGCGGTTCAATGCACTGGCGCAGCACGAAGCCGCCTGGGTGCGGTGGGTTCTTCATCGGCATAGTCAAAACTCCTTCAGTGATAGTCTTCAGTGGTAATCTTTAGTGATAATCGACGTAATCGACATCCACGGCGTCACCTTCTGCAAAGCGGAAAATCACGCGCCAGTTGGCGCGAGCTGTTACCGCCCAAAAACCTCTGAAGTCACCCTTGAGTGGATGTAGTCGGAAGCCGGGCAAATCCATATCTGCAGCTGCACCGGCAGCATCCAGCCTCCCCAGGATGTCCCGCAGCTTTGGCGCATGTTCCGGGATCACGCCGCGAGGGTCATCATCCTCGTAGAGGCGTTTCAGTCCCTTGTGGCGGATCGACCGAATCACATTTAATCGTAATGCGTTACGTAACGCAGGTCAAGAGAAGCAGTTTGCTCGCTCTCGCCGGTTTCACCGGTTGCGAAGGGTTCGGAATGACAAGGTCCGTTTTGATCCGCGAACCCGTACCCTCTCCATTGTGCGGCTTCCGTATAAACTTGAACCATGACCACCACCACCCTGAACTCCCTCTCCCGCGCTTCTTCTGCATACCTCAGGTCTGCCATGCATCAGCCGATTCAGTGGCATGAGTGGGGGGCGGAGGCGTTTGCCGCGGCTCAGGCGGCGAACAAACCGATGCTGCTCGACATTGGGGCGGTGTGGTGCCACTGGTGCCATGTGATGGATCGGGAGTCGTATGACGATGCGGAGATTGCGGCGATTGTGAATCAGCATTTCATTGCGGTGAAGGTGGATCGGGACGAGCGTCCGGACATTGACAGCCGGTACCAGGCGGCGGTGCAGGCGGTGAGCGGGCAGGGCGGGTGGCCGCTGACGGCGTTTCTTACGCCGGATGGGAAGCCGTTTTATGGCGGAACTTATTTTCCGCCGAGCGATGGATATGGGCGTCCCAGCTTTCGGCGGGTGCTGTTGAGCATTGCCAACGCGTTTGCGGAGAAGCATGGCGACGTTGTCGAGCAGGCGAAGATGGTGGAGAGCGCGATTTCGCAGTCGGAATCGTTTGCGGGGCGGAGCGGGCGGGTGTCGGAGAGTGTGATTGCGGCGATTGAGGAATCGGCGTTCAAGATGTTCGATCCGCAACATGGCGGATTTGGGCAGGCGCCTAAGTTTCCGCATCCTTCGGCGCTGGATTTGTTGATTGAGCGGTATTCACGGAGTGGCGGAAATGAAGAATCAAAATCCCAACTCTATGGCAAAGAGCGCGAAAGAGGGAAGTACCCAGATCTAGGGAACCTCATCGTCACTACTCTGGGGCATATGGCTCGGGGTGGGGTTTATGACCAGCTGGCGGGCGGATTTCACCGCTATTCGGTGGACGAGCGCTGGGTGGTGCCGCACTTCGAGAAGATGTGCTACGACAATTCGGAGCTGCTGAAGAATTACGTGCACGCGTATCAGGCTACCGGAGAGGAGTTCTTTGCGGACGTGGCGCGCGACATCATTCGCTGGATGGATGAGTGGCTGAGCGACCGGGAGCGGGGCGGCTTTTACGCATCGCAGGATGCCGATATTTCCATGGATGATGACGGCGATTACTTTACCTGGACGCTTGATGAGGCTCGCGCCGTTCTGACTGAAGGAGAGGCGCAGGTGGCCGCCCTGCATTACGACATCAACGAAGTCGGAGAGATGCATCACAATCCGGCGAAGAATGTGTTGTACGTGCGGGCTTCGGTAGAAGAGATTGCGCGACGCATGAACCTTGTGCCGGACCGGGTTCGCGAACTGTTGGCTTCGGCGAAGAAGAAAATGTATGCGGCGCGGTTGCAGCGGCCGACGCCCTATGTGGACAAGACCGTGTATGTGGGATGGAACAGTCTGTGCGTTTCGGCTTATCTGGAGGCGGCAAAGGTATTGAATCTTGGGGAGGCGCGGCGGTTTGCGCTACGTTCGCTGGACCGGGTGCTGGGGGAGGCCTGGAAGGCTTCGTCCGAGGAGCAAGCTAACGACGGCGGGGGCGCAACCGGCGCCACACTGCTGCATGTGGTTGCCTACTCGGATCCTGCGGCTTCGCATCGCGAAGTGGTCGGATTGCTCGAGGATTATTCGTTCACTGCGTTAGCGTGCCTTGACGCTTACGAGGCGACGTCGGACCTCAGCTACTTCAAGTTTGCGCAGGCGATTACGGATGCGATGATCGCCCGCTTCTTTGACGCAACTTCCGGAGGATTTTTCGACAGCGAGCCGATCGCCGAGGGCAAAACCCTTGGCGTGCTGGCAACACGGCGCAAGCCGCTGCAGGATTCGCCGACTCCAGCCGGGAATCCGATGGCGGCGATTGCGCTGACGCGAATGCACCATTACACCGGCGACGCCGGGTACCGGGACAAGGCGGAGCTAACGCTGGAAACATTTGCGGGCGCGGCTGAGCAATTTGGAATCTTCGCTGCGACGTATGGAATTGCGGTCCTCCATTGGTTGGAGAGGCCGGTGCAGGTGGTGCTGATTGCCGAAGATAGGGAACAGGACGCGGCTGAGAAACTGTACGCCGCCGCAGTTGCGCCTTTTGCCTTTAATAAGAGCACGCTGCGGTTGGGAGTCAACCAGGCGGTCGCGGAGAATCTCCCGCCCGCATTGGCGGCTACGATTCCCAATCTTCCAGCATTAGGCTCAGGAAAATCTTTTGCGGTATTGTGTTCGGGATCTGCCTGCCAGCCGCCCGTGACGGACGCTACGGAGTTGGGGCGAATGTTAGAAGTTTCGCTGCAAAAACGTTAGAGCCTGCATTAATCCACTGAACAAAAAAGAGGGGCTGGCGGGTTAGTATGAGTCCCGTCAGCCCGAAGATTGCTAGCCTATTTTTGGCCCAAGTCACAGTTACGACAGGTTACTTTAGTGACCTTGCGGTCATCGACTGCCCCGGGTTCTACTGCGGTGGCAGGGTTGATACACATTTTGGTCCGGGTGGGCACAGGATGAGCGGGCCGCCGTCAGCGGCTGGAACCTGTTGGACGGCAGCTGCAATGAATGTGCCCACTAGTCCTACCATCAGGATCGAAATCCTGATTGTGCGTTTCATGGGTTCGTCTCCTATCCGCGTGTAGAGAGCTCCCAAAACGGAACTTCTTCGCGGAGCCGCATTATAGGACACGTGTCAAGCCATGTGCGCAAGATTTTTCATCCCCCATGGGCTCGGAGGCTTGTCGGGGCGACAGCATCGCAAGACCCCAAACAGAATCCCCCTTTAGTTTCTTGTATTTACAGGTATCCATGAAGTATTTATTTGCCTGGGGTCACGGGCAGGCGGAGGACGAGCTCCCACGTAATTAGTTTACGATTTCCGAACAGAGTATGCACTACATTGAATCCCGGATGAGTGGAGGGATGATGCGGTAGCAGATTTACAGTTTGGAGTTCACGTGGACTGGCGGAAGCGTGAAGCCACCCCTTGCGGTGGCTGCGCTGCGAGCGGCAGTATGTGAGTTCACCGTCTCCTGTGTCGGAGATGCGTCTAAGTGCGTGCGGGAAAGAGCGCGGTCGACCATCTCCTCAAACATTGGGATTAGAGAGTTTGCCGGAAGCGGGTGATGGATGTCGGTCAAGCTCTGCTCCCAGCGCTGCGGCTGTAAGAGAGATAATGAGGCATCCCGCGCCGGGCTCCGTAAGGCGACATACCCAAGCCACACCAGCAGGCTGCCGTTGTAAGCCGACATGTTGAGGATGCTCAGCCAGGGGCCCTCCAGATGGTTCCCCACCCAAGAGCAGATCAGGACGAGTTCGATCACGGCGAAAGAACCAAACCCCAGCGCGATGCCGAAGCTATGCTGGCGGCGGCTGACGCCCACATAGTGAGCGAAGAAAAGCAGGAAGAGCACCATCCCAATCTGAATAATGCGCACGCATCTTTGCGAAGTGACGATGGCCTGGACCCAGGGCGCCACTTGTGACGAATTGGTGGAGACCGAGACAACTCCTGCCACCAGCAGCATGACTAGCCCTGCCCACTTGAACAGTACGGTACCCAGATCGCGCAGCGTATGGAAGGCGCGGAAAACGTCGACAAAAACCTCGTGGATTACGGCGAAACCAAAAGCCACGCAGAGGGCGTCACAGACCCAATAGGTGTAAAACAAAGCTAAGTTATTGTGCCAGTGGGACGCGAATACGGCGGCAAAAGTGACCAGTTGCGTAAGTACGTAACCAAAGAAGTATTTGAATTGACGCTGCAGGCCGTGCCGAAGCATGAGCGCAGCGATCCCGAACTGGAGGACGGGATGTGCGATCCAGAGCGCGTAATAGAGAACTCTAATTTTCTCGTTCATCATTCTCGCTCGTCGGCAACGCTACCTTATAGCGGATTGAACTAGAGCGACCATACTCTTCCGCATCAGTTCAACCCCTACTTCTAAGGCTCGTTCAAGCAACGTTAGCGGTTCCCCACCCGGTGTTCAATGGACTGAAGTAATTGCTAGTAACGTTACCGTTGCAGGTACCCCGGGCGCAAGGTTACCTTCGTGCTAGGGGTACGAATGGACGGGTCAAACCTTTTACCCGAAGGGAAGGCTAAAGATCAAGTGGCATCGGGAACAGTGCAGAGGCGCCGGCGGTAGGCAGACGGATAAGGTTTTGCCCGAAACTCAGGCGTCTGGCATGGAGTGGATGTAGGCGCGCATCATGCGTACCTCATCGTCCTTCTCGCTTAAATCGTGCAGCAGGATGTCGCGGAGCGACACCATGCCTACCAGTTGCCCTTCGTGGCAAACGGGCAGGTGGCGGAAGCTGTGGCGGCGCATCAGGGCCATGCAGTTTTCGAGATCTTCATTCATGTTGACGGTCAGGGGATCGTCGGTCATGACCTCAGCCATGCAGGTGATGCGGGGATCCCGGGCTTCGGCAACAACGCGCTTCATCAAATCACGTTCAGAAAAAATCCCGACCAGTTTGCCGTTGTGCAAGACGGGCACGGCGCCGATGTTGTGCTCCACCATGGCGCGCACGGTCTCGAGCACGGTATGGCCCAGTTCGGCTTGAAATGTATTTTGATCCTTGATCAGGTCGCAGATCCGCATTTGACACCTCCCGGCATACATCCGAGTTGTCCAAAAGCATCCACCGGGGCGCGAGTATATGCTGGAAAGGAGATGTTAGGAAAGGGAAAAAGGTGGGGGGCGAGGGAAATCCCGCCCGAACTGGGCCGGTTCAAGAAGATCGAGGCACGATCGGGAAGCTTTCTTTCGCGCGGCTTTCAGGAGCTAGGCGTCGTTGGCGAAGACAAAGTACGAAGAGTTCCACAGGGCCGTGGGCAGGCTGCCTCGGGGTCGAGCCGTAACCACAATGTTGTACGCATCCGAACTTCCCAGGTTCATCGCGCCCAGATTCATCTCACCTAGGTTCATCTCACCTAGGTTCATTTCGCGCAATGCATTCGTGGGGCGGGCTCCTTCGTCTTTTTTCCTCGCTACCGGCGCGCCACCCTCTGCTTCACTGGTTCCGGGCTCAATCACCGCCAGCCATGCCAGAAACTCATGGAGATCGCTCGTGCGAGGACGTCCAGGAATGACGAAAGACAGCTGCGCTTCTTGCGTGGAAAAGTGCCAGGCCAATGAGGCCGTGAGATCGACAGACTTTTCGTAGGCCCGCTCGGAAATCAGGCCGAATGCGGGATTGTCGAAAGCAATGCACAGTTTGCGTTCGTCTTCGCGCGCGAACTCACGGACTTTCAGCGAGCCGGACTTTGCGGTCGCCTTCCAGTCGACGTGGCGGGCCGAGTCTTCCGGCATGTATTCGCGAATGCGGTAGAGTTCAGAGCCCCGGCCGCGGACAAAGCTCTCCCACTCGCCCCGGACCAGCGGCAACACTTCGAAGAATTCGTCGGTGGGCTCGATGCGGGGATAGACCAGCACCTCCCTGGGCAGCGACACGTGCCGCGTCTTGGTCAGGAAAGCGAAGGGGAAACGAGTGGCCAGACCGAAGCTGTCTTCGCGATAGCGGCCGCGCTGGTCGAATCGTAGCTCCAGATCGGCCGACAACTCGGCCTGCGGGGGGAGAAATGGAAAGTATGCCATCCCCTGAAAAATCCCCGGCGGCGGTGGAACTACAGTCACGCGACGCAGACGGCGATCAGGTAAACGCAGCCACTGTTTTTCCGAGGGGCGGTTGAAGGGGAACGCGAAGGTGGTCGCTTCCCATCGCCATTGCTTGGATAGCTTCTTTCTTTTCCTGCGCGTGGAAACTACGCGAATGGAAAAGGAGGGCAGGAACCGGCGCGGGTTGTGCACGACGATGCGGCCCGCGACCGGCCGGCCAGCGAAGACGTGTTCGGGCAAACGGACGTCGAGTTCTAGCCAGCGCAGCACCCAGGCGGAAACGACTCCGGAAACCAGAATCGCCGCCAGCATGGCCGCGACCACGATGTAGAGAAGATTGTTGCCGGTGTTGAGTGCGGCGATGCCGATCACCAGCGTCACCAGCGCGTATACGATGCCAGCCTTCGTGACGTCGTAGTCGAAGGATTCACGCAGCCGCTCCACGGCCACGCGGCGCGCCAAGTACGGCACGGTTACCAGGCCAACCAGAGTGGCCAGCACCAGCGAGGTTGAGGCCAGAATCACGGTGGCCCAGACGTTGCCGGCATCGCGCGAGACGGTGGAGAAAAGCGCTGTGGCGAAGGCTAATCCCAAACCCACTAGAGTGAGCAGGAATTTGACCCAAACTTCCGCCGAGGCGGATTGCAGCCATTGCGCCAGGCGGCTTGGCACCGAGGGACCGGATTTCAACGGATTGGCGTAGGCAGAACCCACTTGTTTCGAGCCTAGCATTCTCTGCGGGAACCGACAATCAAGATCAGCTTGCGCGGGAAGCGTACGTAACCGGGAACGCGTCACGAACGCAAAGCGAGTAACCGCGAACTAGCCCGGGGCTGACCCTTGCTCCAGTCAAGTTTTCGTAACAGACCTTCGAGCAGGAATAACAGCGACCAATTTCTAAGTTCTTGTGAACAAGGCCGCAGTCCTGCATTCGTAAAGGAATTCAAAATCATTCCCTTCGAGCCGCTTGCCTGCACTAATCTTCCGGGCTGAAATTTGGAGGAAGCCGATGACGCGTCTCATGTTTATAGCGTCTACTCCGCCGGCTGCCGGCCGCCGATTTAGCAGCGCCCTCCTTCTACTACAGTTGGGGCTCGGGGTCGCGTCGTTTGTTCTATTGCTCCGCCCAAGCCTGAATGCACAAAGCTGCGGACAGCCGACGTTTACATGCTCAAATGGTAGCCCGACGTGTACGAACGGCAGTTGGGCCTGTCCTTGCGGATCCCGCCATCGCAGTATGTATGTAATCAGGGTGAATACGGCACTCCCACATGCGGCCCTTCTGGATGGTACTGCAACGGGGGTTGCAAGCCCGATTATTATCGACACGACCGGAAAAGGGTTTCGACTAACCTCAGCGCTAGAAGGGGTAACATTTGATGTCAGCGGAACGGGCTACCCCGTCCACATGGCTTGGACCGCCCCCGGCTCTGGAAACGCTTTCCTGGCGTTGGATCGCAATGGCAACGGCAGGATCGACAATGGCAAGGAGCTGTTCGGTAACTCTACCCAGCAGCCCGCGTCGGACCACCCGAATGGATATCTTGCCTTAGCCGAGTTCGATAAGCCGGAAAACGGCGGAAATGGCGACGGCATCATCGATCACCGTGATTCGATCTTCTCGAGTTTGCTTCTTTGGATTGACGCAAACCACGACGGCATCTCACAGCCGAGCGAACTGTTTACCCTGCCCGAACTGGGCGTGTACTCCATCAGCCTGCAGTATCGCGACGACCGCCACTTTTTCGATCAGTATGACAACTGGTTCCACTACCAGGCGGCGTTGAATCCCGATCCGCAAGATGGCGAGTCCGATGACGGTCGCCTGACCTACGATGTCTTTTTCGTCACAGCCTACGGGCCCGGCCATAGCGTGCGCCCTTCGCCTAATGGGGGAGCATATATTCTTCCCCCGAACTGAGGTCAAGCCCGGACCAGAGCCTTCGAGGCGTTAGTGATACTCGCAGTTGGTGGTCAGTTGGAAAGGACGGGAACATGCCAGCTATTTGGATACGCACTTCGCGATGTTTCCTCTTGCTGCTCGTTCTGTGCTTAATTGCACAGCTTTCTCTTGCTGGTTCACCCTCCTACCATCAGAGCGTGGCGGTGGGGGAAGACGGAAAACCGTCGTTGCAACTTACCAACGACTCAGAGGTTCCGATCTTCGCATTCATTATGGTGGAGTTTCCCTCGTTGGGAATGGAAGGCCGAACGTACCTCGACTTCTATACCGGCTCGCTGAACCAGCCCATTCCTACGGGCGCGTCCATAACTAGAGGCCTTTCAAGTTTCCCAGGGTCTGACGTAAGCAAGGTTCGAGGGGAAGTGCGCGCCATAATATTCAAAGATGGATCGAGCGCCGGCGACCCGGTTTGGGTCAACGCCGTTCTTGCCCGGCGGGTTCGCCTGTATGACCGTACCCTCAGCCTTCACGACCTGCTCACTAAGCAGGTTGGCACCGGGATTTCACGAGAAGGGCTGGTGAACCTGCTTCGGTCCGCCCGGGAAGAGGCGGATAAGCGCCTACCGGATGACGACTTGCGCGTCATGGACGACTTGGCTTTTTATGGAGCTATCTCCAGGTTCGATACCAACCGACAAGCGCCGCCAGATGTCGTTCTCCGGCGATATCTGGCATACCTAGGCCTGCGGGCAGCACAACTGGAACGCTCGCGTCCCGCGCTGGACACTGTCCGAACTCTGCCCGTGACAACGCCCGAACCCCTATCGGAGGCTAGCCTTCCCCCCGGGATTGCGGGCCGACGCCGCATCCAGCAATTCGTTCGCAGGTGGCGTGATTCCTATGGCGTCGTCTCTGTCTTCGTGTACTGTCCTCCCCTACGACTCGACTGCTGCAGCTACTCCGACGTTAACGTGCCTCGACAGCGATGGCAGTGAGGTAACCTATAGTAATCATTATAATTTTACAATGACGTTTAGCGAGTACAACGCCAACACAAAGCAGACGACAAACGTCTCTTGGTCGTCCGCTAGCAAGAACCCACCGTGGTCGGCCAATGGTCAGTGTGTCTCATTCATCGATTGCGACGGCGTACACGATGTCTTTTATGTAGAAGGACAAGCAACGGGCGAGGCAGATGCAAACCCTAGCATACTACCGGGGAGTGCGGTGCTCACGGTAACGCAGGGACAAAATGCTAAACAGTTTTATTGGATGCTGGACAATTATCCGAGCCCCTCCTTTTCGGAGTGCGACGCGTGCGATCCTTACTTTGGCAATCAATACAACCCGGTGTCGATAAACGCTTCGGTTCCGTCGACCCAATGGTCCTTCAACTATGCTTGCGTCGTGTCTCCATGAGCGGCGCTGGTGCCCGCATGTATGGAATGCCTATTCTCGCACTTCTGCTGGGTCCGCTTCTAGGGGCGGCGCCAGTTGAGTCCGATCCCGGTGCCGTTTCCGTAATTAACTTTTCCTTTTATGCGCCACCACAAAAAGACCCCCCTGTGCATATTGAGGGTTTCGGGCACACTGACAGCGAAATCCAGTTCGTGCTCTCGAATGCCTCCGAGAAATCAGTAGTCGGCGTCCTCATTGGTCGCACTGAAACTGCCCCCCCTGGGTGTGCAACCGAGCCTCCAAAGGGCCGCTTGGGCACTAGTATCCTCAGTGCTGGTCACTTTCAGGTGAGCATCTCCCCTCACGGGAAGGCCCTGTTATCAGGGGACCAAGTTCATTACCCTAAGACAGCCGTTCACGCTGCTCAGGACCTAGGTGCTGCTTACATGCAGATTCAGTTTGGGGTTACCGGTGTTTTCTTCGAGGATGGGACCACCTGGCCCGAAAAGATCGACGGTCACTACTATCCCGATCCTTTCGATCCTAAACTAGTTGAGGCCGAGGCCGGGAAATGTGCCGACGTTGCTGCTGTAGTGAACGCTCTAGAGTCCATCAAACAGGTTGTTTTTGAGCCAGGGAGACCCACAGTTTCGAATGGCGAGGGTGAAGGCGCTCCCCCTCACCTTCGTTTCAGTTGCAGGCTGGAAGGACCCAAGGCCGTCTGTCGACTGCCCATGGAAACAGCCCGCAAGCCTGAGCCACAACCTGAAGGAGCCGAGCAACGATAGCGATTGAATTCTCGTTTCGCCCGCGCGCGTGATCAGTATTGACCCGATCATCACGGATAACTCAAAATGTTTCTTCTTGATCCGTGGAAATCTTTTGGAATCCGTGGCTCGAACGCGGCCTTTCAGTACTCTGACAGTTCCTTCATTGCCAGAAACAGATCGTTGGGCTGGGGAAGAATCGCGTCTTCCAGGATAGGCTGATAGGCAACAAAAACATCTTTTGCAGCCACGCGGCGGACAGGGGCGTCAAGTTTGTCGAAGAGCTGGTCGGCGATGCGGGCCGCAATCTCGGCTCCATAGCCCCAACTAAGCGTGTCTTCGTACGCGACGAGCGCGCGATTTGTCTTGCCCACCGACGCGGCGATGGCGTCCCAGTCGAACGGGTTCAGGCAGCGCAGATCGATCAGCTCAACTTTCACACCCTGCTCGCGCTCCAGTTTTTGCGCGGCTTGCAGGGCGCGCGGCACTACGGCTCCGTAGGTGATCACCGTCAGATCGCTGCCAGGCTGGACAACCTTCGCCTTGCCGAACGGAATCATGTAATCGGGGCCGGGATAAGCGGCCCGACCGTAAGATTCGCGATAGAGGCGCTTGTGTTCGAGAAACAGCACAGGGTCGTCGCAGCGAATTGCGGTGCGCAGTAACCCCGCGGCGTCTTGCGAGTTCGACGGAAAGACCACGCGCAGGCCGGGGATGTGGGTGAAGATGCTTTCCCCGCATTGTGAGTGGTAGATGGCTCCGCCGGTCAGGTATCCGCCAATCGCGACACGAATCACGACCGGGCACGAGAATCCGTTGTTGGAGCGCCAGCGGATCACACTGAGTTCGTCGCGGATTTGCATCATCGCCGGCCAGATGTAGTCGAAGAATTGAATCTCGACGACCGGCTTGAGGCCGCGAGTGGCCATGCCTGTGGCGCGTCCCACGATCGCGGCTTCGGCCAGCGGAGAGTTGAACACGCGGTCGTTGCCGAACTCGCATTGCAGGCCGAAGGTGAGTTTGAAGACTCCCCCTTTCCCTTTCACAAGCTTGCGCTTCAAATATTCCTCGCGACTGCAATCGGCGACGTCTTCGCCAAAGATCACGATGCGTTCGTCGCGCTGCATTTCATCGCGCAGGGTCGTCGTAATCAGGTCGGCCATGGTTTTTCCGGCGGGCTTCTTGCCGTCGGCAGGAACCTCCGGCACAACAGCCTGGGTATCAAATGTGGACGACGCGGGATCGAGATCGGGCGAATACACAAACTTTGTCACGCTTTCAGGCGCTGGAGGAAGGGCTTCGAGAGCCTTGTCGACCGCGACCTGCAGCTCGGCTTCGACTTCCTTTTCGAGCTGATTGATTCCGTTCTCGTCGAGAATACCTTCGCGCAGCAGGAACATCTGCGTGCGTGTCACGGGATCGCGCTGGGCATCGCGTTCGCGCTCGGCATCCGGCCGGTACAGGCGCTCGTCATCGGACAGAGAATGTGAATACGGACGGATCACATGAGCATGCACGAATGCGGGGCCGTGTCCCTCGCGGCAGTAGCGCACCGCCCGCTGGAACGCGGCATAGCTCGCCACGGGATCGGTGCCGTCGACTTCTTCGAAATGAAAGTTGGGAAATCCTGAGACCAGCCGCGAAATGCTTCCGCCCGCCGTCTGAACTTCCACGGGCACCGAAATCGCATAGCCGTTGTCTTCCACGCAGAAAATTACCGGCAGCTTGCCCAGCGCGGCGGCATTCATCGCTTCCCAGAATTCACCTTCGCTGGAAGTACCATCGCCGAGGGAAACGTAGGTGACTTCATCGCCCTGGAAGGTGACGTTCTTGAACTGGCGGTAGTCCTTGAGATTGGAATCTGGGACTTCGGCAGCCTTCGGATGCCGCGCCAAATAGCGTCCACCTTCGGCGCAGCCCACGGCTTGCAGAATCTGCGAACCCGTTGGGGAAGACTGGGTCACAATATGCAGGCTGGGATAGCTCCAATGCGAAGGCATCTGGCGTCCGCCGGAACTGGGATCGTCTGCGGCGCCTACGCCCTGGAGGAACATGTCATACGGATTGACGCCGAGGGCGAGACATAACGCACGATCACGATAATACGGATAGAACCAGTCATAGCCCGGCCTCAGCGCCAGTCCGGCGGCCGCGCCAATGCCCTCATGCCCTGCGCCGGACATTTGGAAATAAATTTTTTGCTGGCGCTTCAGCAGGATTTCGCGATCGTCGATGCGTCGGGAAGTGTAGATGATGCGGTAGGCCTGGATGAGCTGGTCGCGCGTAAGTCCCTCATACAGCTTGCTCTTCTTCGCGCCATTGGCCGTTACGGCCAGCTTGGGGTCGGTCTTCGTCGTGGCCATCCGGGTCCTGGGTCCTAGTCCGTTAGATTCCTCTCAGCCCCGCTCGGATTCCGCGCGGCTGCTGAAACCTGTTGGATTGTAAATGGTAACGGGGGGTTGGAAAAGTGCGGAAGTTTTCCTCGTCGGAATCTGGTTGGACCACCTGACTGATCCGTCCGGAATCAATCCGCCAAGTGATCGCAGCGTACCCCCAGCCCGCGAGCTTGCGTGCCGTTCAGTTCATTGCCGCCCGATGTTGTCGATTTCTTTTTTGAGCGAGAAGCGATCAAGGGTGGAAAGCGGCAGGCACAGGAATAGGCTGATTCTCCGCTCCAGCAGAAAGAATGCCTCCCGGAAAGCCTTTTGAATCTGCTTGGTGATTCCCTGCACTGCGGCTGGGTCGGGAATGCCCCAGTGTGCGGTCATCGGCTGGCCGGGCCAGACTGGGCAAACTTCGTTCGCAGCGTTCTCACAGACGGTGAAAACGAAATCGAGCTTGGGAGCGGCGGGCTTCGCGAACTCGTCCCAACTCTTGCTGCGAAGACCGCTTGTGGGCAGGTGAGCCGCTTCCAGTTGACGCAGTGCTTCAGGACGAACCGTTCCCGTGGGCCGGCTACCCGCGCTGTAGGCAGTGAAGTGCGGCTGTCCCTTCTGATTCATGATGGCCTCAGCCATGATGGAGCGGGCCGAGTTGCCAGTACACAGAAACAGGACGTTGTAGTGTGCCTTCATGCCGCTCTCCAGGTTCAGTTCAGTTGCAGCACGTCGGGCCGCAGCAGGGCTCCTGTGTGTGACGGGGTTTAACGGCCCGGATGAACGCGCTGAGGAACTTTCCATCCACCTGTGGGGCGATCGCGTCAACGTTGATTCCCTGCCCTGCGAGAAATTCGCGAGCGTCCTCGGTGCGATAGATGCGCGTGGGCTCGATCTCAATCTGGGTGAAACCGGCGGCGGCCAGTTTGCTGCGGTAATCGTTCTCTTCGAGTGCGCCGGCGATGCAGCCTACCCATGCAAGAATGCTCTGGCGAATTTCAGGCAGGATCTCGCCGCGGGTCACGACATCCGATACGGCGAAGCGTCCGCCGGGCTTCAGCACGCGGAAGGCTTCGCGCAGAACCTTATCTTTGTGGGCCGAAAGATTGATCACGCAGTTGGAGATGATTACGTCGACCGAGTTGTCGGGCAGCGGGATGTTTTCGATGTCACCCTTCAGGAACTCGACATTCTCCATGCCGGCCTTGCTCTTGTTCTCATTGGCCAACTTGAGCATTTCGTCAGTCATGTCGAGGCCGTAGGCTTTGCCGACGGGGCCGACGCGGCGCGCCGAAAGCAGCACGTCGATGCCGCCGCCGGAGCCGAGGTCGAGAACACTCTCGCCTGGATTCAACTGGGCCAACGCGGTTGGATTGCCGCAGCCGAGCGAGGCCAGCAGCGCCTCTTCCGGGATCTGGCCCGCCTGCGCGGCGTCGTAAAGATTCGTGGTGATGGGATCGCAGCAACTGGTGGCCGCGGCGGCGCCGCAGCACGAACTTCCTCCGGATTTCACGCGCAAGGCGGCCTCGCCATATTTCTGTTTGACGATGTCTTTGATATCGGCAGAGTCGGTTTTGGGAAGGGCACGGCTTTCAGCCGTGCCGCGGCACGCCGATACAGATGCTGGCTTTAACCCTTGCCGGACTACGTCGACATCAGCTCGCGAATGCATGATCCAGTCTCCTATTTGCAGATTTTTACGATCTGGTCTGGCTTGACAGCTTTGTTTCGTGTGCAGCACTCGGCATAGAGGAATTGCAACAACTCCTGCAGCGCCCCGGTATTGGCCGTGTAGCGCAGAAATGTGCTCTCCCGTCGAACTTCGACTAACCCTTCTGTTCTCAACTTCTCTAAATGGTGAGAGAGAGTCGAGTTGGGAATTCCAAGCTCTTCTTGAATGTGACTGACGACCAGACCTTCCGGGTGGGCTGTGAGCAACAGTTGCATGATGCGCAGTCGGGGCTCGGTTCCCATGGCGGAGAACATGTCGGCGTATTTGGCGACGCGTTCGCTGGCGGGAGGAGCTTTGCTGGCGGCTGTCGACATATTTCGATATTACTGGAAACATGGATTAAATGTCAATAGTGATTGAGGCTTCCGAGCTTTGCTCGGCCTCTCCGTCTCAGATCCCGACCCACACATTCCTCTGAAGGCTGACGACTAAATGCTGCGTGCTTTATTCTGGAAGAAGATGATTCGAACGCACCGCGCCTTTGATCCGCAGTCGATTCGACTGGTGATCTTCGATCTCGACGGCACGCTGATCGACTCGCGCCTCGATCTCGTGCATTCTGTCAATGCAGCGTTGCGCCACATCGCGCGTCCGGAATTGGCGGATCACGTGATTGCCAGCTACGTGGGGGACGGCGCGCCGATTCTGATTCAGCGCGCTCTCGGCGCCGAGGCCAGTGACGACGCACTCGTACGCCGCGGGTTGGAGTTTTTTCTTTCCTATTATCGAACCCACAAACTGGATCACACTACGGTCTATCCGGGAATCGTGCAAGCGCTCTCTGCGATTCAAGGCTCGTCGAACGATGCTCCGCGCAAGCTGGCTGTGCTCACCAACAAACCGGTGAATCCTTCGCGGGCTATCGTGGATGCGCTTGGAATGGGGCAGTTCTTTGCGCAGGTCTATGGAGGCAATAGTTTCGCCACAAAAAAGCCAGACCCTGAAGGCGCACGCAAATTGCTGGAGGAGAGTGGGCTACAACCGGAGCAGGCTGCGATTGTGGGGGACTCTCACGTCGACGTGCGTACCGGGCGGAATGCCGGGTTGTGGACGGTGGGCGTCACCTACGGATTCGCTACGCACACGCTGGAGAATGAAACGCCTGACGTGCTGGTGGACTCCGCGCAGGAATTAGGGCTCGTCTTTTCAGAAACAAGGTCCAAAGCTTGAACCGCAGAGGGCGCGGAGAAAAAGCCGCTGAGAACGCTAAGAGAGGCTTCCACGGACCGGCTACTCGAAGTTAGCTACACTTCTACAAGCCAATTACCCCGAACTTCAAACCATGACCTCTGATAGCTCTGGCTCTGCGAACACATTCACCAAAAAAGAACTGCGCAAGCTGCGCAGTATGAAAAATCCCTACGGCATTCAGAAATTTCTGGACGACATGCCATATCACCTGGAAGATACGGCGTGGTCTCCGCGCAAAGTTTTGGCCGAAGGGTCTGCCCACTGCCTGGAGGGCGCAATTTTCGCGGCGGCGGCACTGCGGGCGAATGGATATCCTCCACTGCTGTTGGATTTCGAAGCCGACCACGATACCGACCACGTGATCGCCATTTACCGCGAAGACGGCTGTTGGGGTGCGGTAGCCAAGTCGAACTACACTGGATGCCGCTGGCGCGAACCGGTTTACCGCACGCTGCGCGAGTTGGCGTTGAGCTATTTCAATGCCTATTTCAATCTGCGGCGGGAGCGCACCCTGCGGCGCTATTCGGTTCCGGTCAATCTAAAGCGCTTCGACCGGCAGAACTGGATGACGACCGATCAGCCCGTGTGGTTCATCGTTTATCACCTGTTCGACATCAAGCATTATTCGCTGATGACGAAGGCACAAGAAAAACGTTTGCATCGGGTGGACGATCGCCTTTTCCAGGCCGAGTGTCTGGGCAAAGCCCACAAGAGAGACTGATTTCAGATGGGCTAAAGTTCCGGAGCCAGACTGCCGATCCCTAATTAAAGACCAAGTAAATATCTGCGGTTAAGACCGACGCAGTGGCGACCGCGTGCTTGAACGTTGGTCGCGGAAGCATTCAAAGCGCGCCTCGGGGCGAGGGGGCGCGGAATCATTCTTGGTCCGGGAGCCTGGAAGTGCGAGTAGAGACGCAACGCGGAGGCAAGTGGACTTCCGAATCTCGGGACGCTCGCTGCCGTCCACGGTTCAAGCTCGAAGTGGATGTCCAGGTCTACCCCCGCGACTGCCCGGTGGTTCAAGGTCACAGCGTGGACATCAGCGAATCGGGGATTTCAGCAATGTTGCGCGAGGAGGTTTCGGTCGGCGCGGTGGTTCGTCTGGAGTTCACGCTGCCGGCCGGACACGTGGAGATCCTCGCAGTAGTGCGCCACAGGAACGCGTTCCGCTACGGCCTCCAGTTCGTCGAATTAAGTTCGGGACACGATATCATTGGCCAAACGTGCCGCCAACTTTCGGTAGAAACTTCTCTATGGGACAGCCCAGCTTTCCCGATCCCGCCACCTCGCTAGGCTCCAACGCGTCAGCATAGACAATTGATGCAGGCCAGCAAACCTTGCGGATTCCACCGGAACTTCAGCTGCTCAAATGCGTTAAGGTAGAGCATGCGAGTACGGAATTTGACCTGGTTCATCCTTTTGTGTGGCGTGCTGGCGTTCGGCCAGCAGGACCAGCCATCTGCTCCGCCGGCCTCTGAAAATAGCGATCCTCCCTCGGCGGTTTCCAAAGCAACATCCGTGCCCGATTTGACTCCCGATGCGAAAGGCGCCCTCTCGCAGGAACAGATGCGGGAGTTGTTTCGTGTGGTCGCGGACAAAGACATCGAAAACGAAAAGCACCAGCGCGACTACACCTACCTGGATCGCGAGGTCGAACACAAGCTTGACGGCAAAGGACAGATCAAATCTACGGAAGTGAAGACCTACGAGATTCTGGAAATCTATGGCGAGCAGGTGCAGCGGCTCATCGAAAAAGACGACAAGCCGCTCGCTGCCAAGGAAGCAGCCAAGGAGGAAGAGAAGATCCAGAAGATCATCGATAAACGCAAGAACGAATCGGACGACGCGCGCAGAAAGCGCGAAGAGAAAGAAGTGAAGGAACGCGAGGATGGACGCAAGTTCGTGCGCGAAGTGGCCGACGCCTACGACTTTAAACTCGTGGGGACGGAAGAAGTGGGAGGGCGCGAGGCCTGGGTGATCGATGGCGAGCCGCGGCCGGGGTTTGAGCCGCACATGAAGGAGTCAAAGTTTCTTTCCAAGTTTCACGGCCGGGTATGGATTGACAAGGGCGATCTGCAACTGGCAAAGATGGATATTGAAGCAATCGACACAGTGTCGGTGGGATGGGTGCTGGCGCGCATCCATAAGGGCACACGTGTCGTGCTCGAACAGACGCGGGTAAATGACGAAGTCTGGCTGCCGCGGCATTTGACCTTCAAATTGGACGCGCGGATCGCGCTGTTCAAAGGCTTCAACCTCGATGGCGAACAGGAATATCGCGATTACAAGAAGTTCCGCACGTCATCGAAAATTGTGGGGATGGGCGAAGTAAAGGAACAATAAAAGAATAATCTCGACCTTTGCATCTGCATGCTTAATTCTAGGGAAGACGAGCCCGTCGTTTTCCTTGACTCTCCAAGACTATAATGCGATGTCCCAGGCGAAGCCGTCGCGGAACTTTTCGGTGCGCCGGCTGACGCGTGGGACGAATTCCAATTTTGATGTCCCCCATGAGGCGCAGAATGGATTTTCCGAGTCGTTCACTCACCCGCCGCGATCTGCTTCGTTCCAGCCTTGCACTCTCCGCCGCTGTGCTAGGCGCCGGCTCGGTGGGCCGCGCTCACGCGTTGCTGGCGGCCTATCCTGGCGCAGCCTCAGCGGAGGCTCTGGCTGCGGTAGCTCCACGAGAGCGTTTGCTGTTTGACTTTGGCTGGAAGTTTTTTCAGGGACATGGCAGCGATCCCCGCCGCGATCTCGGCTTTGGCATGGGCCAGGGAGACTTCGCCAAGACTGGAGAATTCAAGTTTGCTACTGAGAAGTTTGACGATTCGCATTGGCGCCCGCTGAACTTACCGCACGACTGGGCAGTCGAGTTGCCATTTGTACGCGACGAAGAACAGGAAAGCCACGGTTATAAGCCGCTCGGCCGCCGCTATCCGGAAACCAGCGTGGGGTGGTATCGGCGCGTGTTCGATGTTCCAAAGGAAGATGCCGGACGGCGCGTCGTGTTGGAGTTCGACGGAGCCTTCCGCGACGCGCTCGTTTTCCTGAACGGCTCCTTCATGGGACGCAATGACAATGGCTACGCGCCATTCCGCTTCGATCTGACCGACTTCCTGAATTACGGCGGCAAGAACTATCTGATGGTGCGCATGGATGCCAGCTTCGGCGACGGCTGGTTCTACGAGGGCGCCGGGATCTATCGGCATGTGTGGCTGACCAAGACTGACGCGCTCCATCTCGGACACTGGGAAAGCTATGTTCGCACCACGGTAAGAAACAATGCAGCTGCGCTGAATCTGGGAACCATCGTGCGAAACGAAGGCCATCAGCCGGAAAATTGCCGCGTGCGCTGGCAGATATTCGACGCTGGCGGGAAAGCGGTCGTCACGGCGGAAGCCGCTCCCCAGTCCGTCACTCCGGATGGCTCTTGCACTTTCATCGCGAACGCGAACTTGCCAAATCCTGCTCTTTGGTCGCCGGAGACACCGAACATGTATTCGGCAGTGGTGACGGTTGAATCCGGCGGCAAACCCCGAGACGCTGAGCGCATAAGCTTTGGCGTGCGCACGATCGCTTTCGATGCCGACAAAGGATTCTTTCTCAATGGCAAGCCCGTAAAAATCAAAGGCACCTGCAACCATCAGGATCACGCTGGCGTGGGCGCGGCTCTTCCCGACCGCCTGCAGTGGTATCGCGTCGGAGTACTAAAAGATATGAGCGGCAATGCCGTGCGCACGTCGCACAACATGCCGACGCCGGAATGGGTGGAAGCCTGCGACCGACTGGGCATGATGATGATGTGTGAGACGCGCTTGATGAGTTCGAACGCGGAAGGCATGGCGCAGCTCGAACTGATGGTGAAGCGCTACCGGAACTCACCATCAATTATTCTCTGGTCGATGGGCAACGAGGAGTGGGTGCTGCAAAAGAGTCCGCAGGGTCCGCGAGTGATCGCCGACATGATCAACCGCACACATGAACTAGACCCAACGCGCCTTTGCACTTCCGCGGTGAACGGCAGCTTCGATACCCGGTTCCCCGACGCCCTGGATGTGATGGGCTTCAACTACAACTTGAACGCGCCCGACGCATGGCATGAAGCGCATCCGAAAAAACCTAGTATAGGTTCGGAAACGGCGAGCACAGTTTCCACTCGCGGCATTTACTCCACTGACAAGTTGCGCAACTGGGTGAGCGCCTACGACGCGAATCATCCCGAGTGGGCGGAACTCGCCGAGGAGTGGTGGAAGTTCTACGCAACGCGGGAATGGCTGTCGGGAGGGTTTGCCTGGACTGGCTTCGACTACCGCGGCGAGCCTACCCCCTACGGTTGGCCGTCCATCAATTCTCAATTCGGCATCGTCGACATTTGCGGGTTTCCCAAGGACAACTTTTATTATTACAAAGCGTGGTGGGGCTCGGAGCCAGTGCTGCATGTGTTTCCGCACTGGAACTGGGAGCAGCGCGAAGGCGAACCAATTTCTGTTTGGGTGCACTCGAATCTTGATTCGGTGGAGCTTTTTGTGAACGGAAAGAGCTGCGGCTCGCAGAAAGTTCTGCCGCTAACCCATCTCGAGTGGAAAGCGAAATACGAACCCGGAGTGCTGGAGGCGCGCGGCACGAAAGATGGCAAAGTCGTGCTGGTAGAAAAACGTGAGACCACAGGCGCGCCCGTGTCGATCCGCCTGACGCCTGACCGCACCGAGATTAACGCCGATGGCGAAGGCGTGGCGATCCTGCGCGTAGAAGTGCTCGACAAGGAAGGCCGCGCGATTCCTACAGCCGACAACATGATTGGTTTCAAAGTGAGCGGCGAAGGCGC
>Ga0185299_10002136_pt1 | contig 32230 bp, 32 predicted proteins | sample PaiPotPPA55metaG_FD_128002 | JGI IMG/M metagenome (GOLD analysis project Ga0185299, IMG submission 128002) | Iron sulfur acid spring bacterial and archeal communities from Banff, Canada, to study Microbial Dark Matter (Phase II) - Paint Pots PPA... ...
ACATTGTGCAAACCATCGATTTTGACGGTGCTGGTCCGCGCCAAAACGAATCAGAGCTGACACTCAGATGAAAAGAGCCATTCTATGCGTTCTCCCTGTCGGCGCCGCCGGCGGCGCCCTTTTGAGTCTAGCAGGCTTGGTCACACCCATTATCGGAATGTCCCTCGGCTGTGGCTACGGATTGATATTTTGCCTGATCGCTGGCCGACGGGTTACTACCCCGGGCGGAGGCCTCCTATGGGGTCTTGCATTCGCGTTGCTGTTTTGGCTGGTCGGTCCAGCCGCCATCGGACTCTTATTTGTGTCCACATTACCAGGGTCGACGATGTTGTTAGACGCAGTGCGCGTCCGTTTCCCGGACCTGGTTGGTTACATACTATTTTTTGGAGCTCCACTCGGCATCTGCCTTGGCACCGTGAATCGGTTCCCGACGCTGCAACGGGTTGGAGCAGACAAATTCGATCTATCCCGCGCTGCTGTGGTCGGCGGCCTAGCAGGTATAGTCGGTGGGTGGGCATTTAGTCAGTGGATGGCGAAGGTAAATCATTTCCCTTTAATTGCAGGGCTGATTCATCTGAGTTCCTGGAACGCTGGAGTGGCGTTACATTTTGTTTTTGCCTTTATCATCGGCGCTTCTTTTGGTTTATTTTTTCAGCGCGACGTTCGCGGCTACGGATCTTCCCTGGGATGGGGACTGGGCTACGGCATTTTCTGGTGGTTTCTCGGACCGATGACGATCATGCCGCTCTGGCAAGGGCGCAGCCTGGACTGGTCTTATCAACACGCTCAGGAACTGTACGGATCTCTGGTAGGGCATATCGTCTACGGGCTGATTGTAGGAGTTATTTACGCCGCCGTTGATCGACTTTGGACTGCTCTCTTTATCGAGAGCGATCCCATCAATCGCCAACCAGAAGCTCCTGGTTCACGCACGTTGCAATCCGTTGGTTGGGGAGCTCTGGCCGGACTGATTGGTGGGCTGGTGTTCCTGCCGATTATTGCTGCTGTTAGCGGCCTGACCACTATCGCTGGACTCGTCGGTAGTACAGCGCCCGCTATTGGTTTACTGATTCATTTGCTGAGTAGCGGGCTGATCGGGATCAGTTATGGGCTGCTATTTGAACGTGAGTCGCCCGATTTTGCTGCCGGCATTGCCTGGGGCCTGCTCTACGGTTTGGTGTGGTGGTTCGTCGGCAGCCTAACTCTTTTTCCTATTTTGCATGGGCTATCGTTTACCTGGACACATGAGGCCGCCGCCCACGCTCTTCCCTTGCTGGTTGGTCATCTTATCTACGGAGCGGTAACCGCCTTTGTATTCCTGGCATTCGAACGTCGTCATCGCGATTGGCTGCTACTAGACCCCCGTTTCGCGGCGAGACTGGGCCGCCTTCGCCGGCCAGCCGGTACCCCGGCTCCAGCAGTCTGGTTCTTTGCTTCGGGCCTTGGGGTGCTGCTCCAAATCATCTTGACCTGATTCCCTTGCTATTGCGGTGAAGCCTTTGCAAAAGTTCCGGGTCCTAACCCAGAGCCATCCCACTAAGATTGATTGAGTCGAAACGCTCAAGAGCGGGACCGCACTATGGCGCGGTGCCCCCGGAGGGAGTGAGTCCCGGCCAACCTGACGTTGCGTCGCTTTAGCGCCCTTACTGATGGATTGGATGCAGCGCTCGGTTAGTAGAACCATTCATACCCTGGATCAGAATCGCTATGGGATTCAAGCGAAAGGACAGCCACGTTATGACGTGAGCTGTCCTTTCCAACCCTCGTGTGTAAGCGGCGAACGAATCAAACCTGACGGCTGGCAGCGTCTGCTTCTTCCGCCAGTCTGTTCACTATGTCGAAGAACTGCGTTGACTGCCCAACAAACAGGCCATCGGCCGTGAACGATGCAATGGTCGCTTGTGCGCCTCCAAATTTGTCGCTACTTGGTCGAATGACCGCGCATTGGGGCAAATCCGCCGCAATGAATTCGCACGGAATTGGGAAAATCAGGTTTGGTTGGAAGAGCGGTGTTCCGGGTGTCACGAAAAAATTAGGAAACGTCAGGCCTTCGGCTGAGATGGGTGCGATTGGCGGTTGGACTCCATTGCCCGCAAAGTCCACCCATTCCAGGAAGTGGGCGATCTCGTCCCCGCCGATACCCAGCGTGATTTTGAGCACTTCCAGACTGCTAACTTTCTGGCTGAGCGCCGCATAGAGACTTGAGCCCCCTTGTTCGATATATCCGAAGTGGAATGCCGCCGTGTTAGCGATGACCTGAATGAGCTTGGCATTGGCAAAATCGGCATTGGTCCTCGGAATGGCGGTGCGGTTAGTGATGGTAATGGCTTGCGGAAACGTGGCGCCAAAGTCAGGGTTTGTCGCGCTGCGATAGCGGAGGTACCAGCTGGTGTCGACGTTGAGGTGCATGAGGTTGGTCAGCCGCGGTCCCCCTGATCCCGATACCGGCGTTGCCTGGCTGCCGGGCAGGGTTCGAAACTGATCTAGGTTGACTGCGTCCGCCCCCTTGGATTCCAAGTAAGCGTTGAGGAACGCGGCGTGACTGACTTCGTCAAGGGTGTTGCTGCTGATATATTGCTGGGCATCGCCATCGAGGTTGGAGAGAGCAGCCTGATACGGGTTCAACGGTTGGTTAGGATTTACCTCCGGGGGAACCTGGCCAGGAGTGAGACCACCCAACTCTGCATATTGCGTCCATAGATCGCTTTCAATTAACTCCGCCGCGGCCAGGAATCGAAGAATAGCGATGTCTCCCTTGGTGAGACTGCCTCCGCTATTCTGGCCAAAAGCGACTTTGTTAGTGCCGAATAGTCCAGCACCTACCACAGCTGCGCCTGTTGCTAGGGCGCTCTTTTTCAAGAAGGAGCGTCGACTGCTCCGAATTTCTGATTGTTTCATTATTCTGTTTTGTTTTTCGGAGATGCAGACTTGCTAACTCCTTGCTATCGATACTGAATGGAGGCTCGATCTATTCCCGAGAATTATTCTCTTCAGTGACCGGGGCTAATTAATCCTCCCACGGTACCATCGGGTAGTTCCACGCACTGCCGCGTTGGATGAAGCGATTTAAATCTTCGGAATCGAAATCGGCGCTGGCATTTCGGTTGCCTGGTTCAGGCCGCAGCTTCAGCAGCGTTTCGCAAAAGCCCGGAGTAGCCAAGATCGGGAAAGCGCCTTCGGCTAGATGGACAGCGGTCCCGCCTTCACCAGTTTTAGTGTGCTTAGCATAGTCTCGAACGGGATGTGAGCGGAACGGGGCAAGAGACGCTAGTCGCGTTAAGCTAATTGTAACAACTAAACAAACGGGATCTAGTAACTTCATAAGTGACCTTCTTTCCTATATCTACCTAACGCAGCAGATATTTATTCCGATAACTTCCCTATACGGGGCGGATGCTCGAAGTCATCGGCGAAGCGGGATTTCCCAGCGTTCTCTCGAAGCGCCAGAGAGCTCGCTGCAGTTTTTGAGGCTCCCAAATTGGTTATCTTAGACTCTTCAACCCGCGTGTGTTCTGGCTCCAATCATGTTTCTTTGGCGAGGTTTCATTGTTTTAGGGGAATAATCATCGGCCCCGTCGAGTAAATATAGTTATGAACATACTCGCACTCGGTTTGGGAAATTTTGGTGGGCCTGACGTATTAATCATCCTTCTCATCGTGCTGATTCTTTTCGGGGCGAAGAAATTGCCAGATTTGGCCCGAGGTCTGGGACAAAGCCTGAACGAGTTTAAAAAAGCGCGCGAAGATTTCGATCGAGAACTCCATGACGCCGGTAAGTCATCATCGGCTCCTTCAAGTAGTTCTAACTGTGCGGTGCCAGGGGCTGCCCGATCTGATTTGAACTGACCAGATATTGGGATTTTTCTACGCTGGGTCTAGGCGTTTCGCCAAAGCGCGATCTTGAATAACAAACCCACCAGACCCGCCCCAAGAACGACCGGGATAATGTCCCATTTCCATCTGGTCATGCCGATAAAAGCGGCGACCCCGACAACGATAGCGAACCAATCGACAGTATTCGCAGCCGGGAAAACGACATGAAGCCCAAACCAGACGGCTAAGTTCAAAACTACGCCGACGACTGCTGCGGTAACGCCAGACAAAGCTGTGCTCAGTCCTTCATTTCCGCGGAGCTGTTCGATGTAAGGTCCACCCAGGAAGATCCATAGAAAACAGGGTACGAACGTACTCCAGGTAGTGACCAATGCTCCGAGCGTGGCCGCAAGAATTGGTGGAAGCTGCCCAGGATTGCTCCACGCGCCGAGAAAGCCGACAAACTGCGTGACCATGATCAACGGGCCCGGAGTTGTCTCAGCGAGCCCGAGACCATCGAGCATCTGACCGGCGGTGAGCCAGCCATAGTGTTGGACCGCCTGCTGCGCCACATACGGGAGAACTGCATAGGCTCCACCAAAAGTGACAACTGCTGCCGTGCTGAAAAAGACTCCTTCCCGAAATAGAGTGTGACTCGGACCCAGCCAAAGCCCTAGCAAAAGAATAGGCCCCCACCACAGCAATATCCAGGTGATACACACCCGAACTGCGCGACTCCAGGAAGGCTTCGCGTGTGCGGGGACTGCCGAAGTATCATCCAAGACGGAATCGTTCTTGGCTTTTCCGTGACCGCGGATGACAAGAAATTTATCTCGTCTCAATTTCCCTCCAAAGAAACCAATCGCGGCGGCAGAGATGATGATCAGAGGGAACGGAACATGGAGAAAGAAGATGGCAGCGAAGGCCGCAACTGCCAGTGTCCACATCACTTCATTCTTCAGGGCCCGGCCTCCGATACGGACTACCGCGGCGGCGACAATCGCGAGCACGGCTGGCTTCAGACCGTAAAAGATCGCTGCGATCCAGGGCAAATTCCCAAAGGCCACATAGATATAGCTGAGCCCCCATAGAATGAAGATCGACGGGATTACAAAAAGCGCGCCGGCAACAATTCCTCCCCACGTTTTGTGCAGAAGCCAGCCGACATAGATGGCCAGTTGTTGAGCTTCAGGTCCGGGGAGAAGCATGCAATAATTGAGCGCATGCAGGAAGCGCGCTTCGCTGATCCATTTCTTTTTTTCGACTAACTCAGCGTGCATGACCGCGATCTGTCCAGTCGGTCCGCCAAAGCTGATAAATCCTAGTTTTAGCCAGAACCGGAAGGCTTCTCCGAAGTTGGGATGCTGTGTGCCCTCGAGTCGAGGCTCGTCGACATTTCCTGAAACTGCCAGCGGTTTCATCACTTTTTGAAGTGCGCGTAGAGCGCGTCAAAGCATTCGAAGCCTTTTGAGAGGATCTCCTGGTCGGTCAGCCCCTGTTTTGCCCACCCTTTGAAGATCTGTTCGACGCCGAAACCTTCGACTCGATGAAACTTGTCGTCCTCCACATCGGCATCGTGAATGATTTCAGCTAATCGGAGCACGGCTCGGTCGCGAATGCCGAAACGCTGGATCAATGTTTCGAAAGTGCAGTTGTCCCCGTGATGGCTGAACTCTACCTCGAACATGTCGTAGGGGATTGCCTTGGGGAACTCGGCGGGAGTATTGGCGAACACGAACTTGGCGCCGGCGTCGATAAATCTGCGGATTAGCCAAGCCGAACCGACGCGATCGATTTCCGGCCGAGGACGGGTGAGCCAGGTTTTATCCCGATAATCCTCGACTCGAAGCCGTTTTGTCGTTTCAGGTTTCTTGGCGGGAGATTCCAAGGCTTCTGCTTTCTGCAGGAGTCGCTGCAGATCTTCGCCCCGTGAACTTTGAAAATAATCAATGTCCCGAATCTCCTGATAACGCTGACGAAGCTTTTGCAACTGATTGGAAAAAATCTCGGGGGATTGTTTGCGGGCTTTGTTGTCCTTGATGAGGAGATTCATGGGCTCAAATAGCTCATCGTAGTCGCGGGCGCGCGCTTCATTGAATAGGGCGACGATCGCAGCATGCGGCATACCCTCAATGTCTTTAACCCGCACCAAGGTGGCTTCCCCCCCCGTATCAACAATCTCTTTTGCCAGCCATTGAAATCGCTCGTAATGGACCGACTCATCCGGGAGCACGTAGGTCGATGTTTTGAGCTGGATAGCACCAAATCTTTTCAGCCGGCGCCATACTTTAACCCGGCCGCTTGATTGCTTGGCGGGCAGATTAAATAGCAAGAACAGCCAAGAACCAGGGGTTGTGTTTGACATTACTATTTCTTTGCGTAACACGTGTAACTTTATGTATGCGGTCTCCACTCGAGAGTCAATCTTTTCTCAACCGTCGGGAGTTTCAGACGACGGGGCGAAGTCGGGACGACGAAGCGCCTGGTGAGGCGGGAGGTTCTAAATGACCCTAACCAAAGCGGGCCAGCTGGCGCTGCTCTGGCGCGGAAATCGTGACTCAGTGGGCCAAGCGACGGCACAAGATAGTCGGCTCAATCGCGTTTTCGAGGCGCTGGCCACACTCGGCATTCGCGCGGCGCCAGCCATCTATGCCGACGATATGACAGACCGGGTGCGCGAGCAGCTTCTGGAAGTCGATGGCGTGCTCGTTTGGGTCGATCCGATTTCCGACGGCCAGAATCGGAGTCAACTCGATGCGATGTTACGGGACATCGCTTCAAGAGGCGTGTGGGTTAGCGCTCATCCCGACGTGATTCTCAAGATGGGAGTGAAAGAAGTCCTTTATCGCACTAAGCACCTGGGCTGGGGGACAGATACCCACATCTATAGCACCGCCCAGGCCTTCAACGAGCAGTTTGCCCAGAGGCTTAAATTGGCCGGTCCACGGGTTCTCAAACAAAACCGCGGCAATGGCGGTCAAGGGGTATGGAAGGTCGAGCTGGTTTCGCCGGCTGGGCACAACGCTGCCATCGTTTGCGTGCAGCATGCGCGCCGCGGCAGCGCGCCCGAAGAGATGCCGCTCGGCGATTTCATGAGAAGCTGCGAGGTGTATCTTGCCGACGAAGGGTGCATCGTTGATCAACCCTTCCAACCGCGGCTGCGCGACGGGATGATCCGGTGCTACATGTGCGCGGACAAGGTTGTCGGTTTCGGCCACCAGCTCATCAAGGCGTTGCTCCCACCGCCGCCGGAAGGCCCGGACTCACCAGCTGCACAACCTGGCCCACGCATCATGCACCCTGCCTCTGCACCGGCGTTTCAAGTACTGAGGACAAAAATGGAATCGGAGTGGACGCCGCAGATGATGCAGGTGCTGGACATCGATTCCGCGTCGCTGCCGATAATCTGGGACGCCGACTTCCTATACGGACCTCGCGAGCTTTCAGGCGAAGACACTTATGTCCTTTGCGAGATAAATGTTAGCTCCGTGTTTCCGTTTCCCGAGCAGGCGCCTTCAGAGATCGCGCGACTCGCCTTGGCCCGGTTGCAATCGAGGAAGACGACACACACGACGAACGCTGACCCAAATTCCCAATGATCAGGAGTTTCCGCGGACCACCGAAGGCTGAACCGTCGTTCCGGGGGGCGGCGATCCCCTATAGGTCGTCACCACTGGTGTTTCTTTCGACAGGCCTCCGGTCACCTCAGTGCGACCGCTATCACTAAGACCGATGTTAATGGCGAGCCGGGTGACGCGATTGTCAGTAATGGTGTAGACGAAGTTACCAATGCCGTCCGAACCTACAGCCGTGGCGGGCACGGTTAGTGCATCCGGCCGTCGGTTCATTTCCAGCGAAACCTCCGCATACATGCCTGGATAAAGCCGTTCCTCAGGATTGGGCAGATCGATTTCGGTGCGCATGTTGCGCGTCGCTGGATTTAGGCGCAACGAGAAGCGGGTTACCGTCCCGGCGAACGGCTTGCCCTCGAAACCGTATGGCTTGACGATCGCGGTATCGCCGACGTGAAGATTCGGCACGTCGTTTTCTGGGACGTCGCAAAACACCCGGATCGTGTCAATCCGCTCGACCGTGAAAAGTGGCGTTGTCCGTGTGCTCGTAGCAGCCTGGACCAAATCGCCTCGGTTCACCAGCCGCCGCGCCACCACTCCATCGAAAGGCGCCACGATCTGCGCATAGGCGAGCAAGGTCTTGATCCTCTCCACGGTCGCGGCGGCGAGTTCGACCTGGGCGGCGGCAAAAGCGAGGTTCGCTTCTGCAACGCCCACATCGGCCTTGGCGATGTCCGCGTTGGCGCGCGCCTGATCGAGATCCTGGGGGGCGATGTTGCGTGCCTTGAACAGCTCCTCCTGACGTTTCAAGGTAACATCCTGAAGCGTTACATTCGCTTTATTGTGGTCCACTTGGCGCTCGGCAGTCTCGAGCGACCGTTGCTTGGAATCGAGCTGGGCTTTGTCCTCGGCCAGCTCATTCTCCATTTCGGGAACGCTGATCACCGCGAGCACCTGACCGGCTTTCACGTGATCACCGATATCAACCCGAACATCGGACAAGTACCCTGAAACCTTAGCGAAGAGATCGGTGTCCTCGAAAGCTTCAAGCGTGGCATTGGTTTGAAGCCGTTGGGCCACCGTCACGCGACGCGGATGCTCAATCTCGACCCTTGGACGAGTATCCGCTATGGCTAACTTTGATGGCGATGCCGCGAAATACCGCTCGGCGACGATGCCCACTACGCTGAACCCAATCAACGCCAGCACAGCCTTCATGCCGTTTCGACGAATAAAATTCATTCCATTCATCTGTCTTTAACATCCGTTCTTGTTGCTCGTTTATTCAGCCGCGTTTGCATGATGCTTCGCGCGTCCGTCACCGGCGCCCGAAACCGTAGAAAGCCGCGGACCTCGCTCGAAGTAAGGACTACTTGGGTCGTCAGGATCGAGCGACGCAGAAATCCGAGCGTGCCGCGACTGGAGTGTGGCGAAAATCGCGGGTAAAACAATGAGGGTGGCACAAGTAGCGCCGATCAGGCCGCCGATCACCGCCCGCCCAAGAGGCGCCGTTTGCTCGCCGCCTTCGCTTAGGCCGAGCGCCATCGGAATCATGCCAGCGATCATGGCGAAGCTAGTCATAAGGATCGGACGCAGACGGCTGCGTGCCCCTTCAATCGCCGCCTCCCATGGTTCGAGACCCTCGACCCGACTGCGCTCCGCGAAGGTGACGAGCAGGATGGCATTTGCCACGGCCACGCCGATGGCCATGATCACGCCCATAAAAGATTGAATATTGAGCGTGGTCCGCGTGAGCCAAAGTATGATGGCGACGCCGGCGATGACGGCGGGGATGGTCAGCACCACCGCCAAGGAGAGCCGGAACGATTGGAAATTGGCGGTCAGTAGCACGAAGATTACCGTGACGGCCATCAAAAGCCCCGTACTTAGTCCTCCGAACATTTCCGCCATCGGCTGGACTTGACCCCGCACGGTCACCTGCACCCGATCGGGCGGCTTTCCCGCATCTTTGATTGCCTGTTGCACACGGGCTGCCGTATGTCCGAGATCCTCGCCAGAGATGTTCGCGCTCAGCGTCAGCATCCGTTGCATGTTGTAGCGATCGTATTCGCCGAGCGCCGTGCTATCGGTGACACTGGCCACATTGCGCAGGTCAATCTGTTGGTCCGTCCGGCGAGCGATCGGCAGGTTCTTCACCTCTTCGAGGGAGTTCATCTTTAGCTCGGGAATCTCCACCTGGACCTGATAGCCGATACCGCTCTTGGGATCGGCCCAATAGTTAGCCGAGGTGTACCGGCTTGACGATGTGCCCGCGACGACCGATTTCGCAACGTCCTGCGCCGTCACTCCCAGGACACCCGCTCGCTCCCGGTTCACGGTGACCTTTACGGTCGGGTAGTCGAGTTCTTGCTCGAATGCGAGGTCGCGCAGCGTCGGCACCCGTGCTAGAAAGCCGCGCAGCTTTTCCGCATATCGCCGGCTGTCAGCGAGGTTCGGTCCGCTCACCGCCACTTCAATAGCCGTCGGCGCGCCAAAGCTCATTACCCGGCTGACGATGTCGCTCGGTTCGAATGAGAAGCGCACCCCCGGCAATTCCTGGACCAATTTCTGGCGCAGCCGTTCCTTCAAATCCTCGATCCGAATCCCAGTGCCGCGCTTGAGCTGCACCTGCAGTACTGCTTCCTCCGAGCCGGAACTCCAGAGATAGATGGTATTGATCGGATAATTGGGCGGCTGCGTACCGACAAAGCCGAGGGTGATTTCCACGTTGTCAGGACCGACCTCCCTCTTGATCGCATCGAGTGTCTGCAACGCGATCTGCTCCGTGCGTTCAATGCGGGTTCCCACTGGAGCCCGCAGGTGCAATTGGAATTGTCCGGTATCGACGAGTGGAAAAATCTCGGTGCCGAGCGCGCCTCCAACCGTCAAAACAATTGCGCCACTGATGAGGAGATAGGAAAACACGACGATCCGCCGTCGTTTCACGATGAAGCGCGCCAACCGGCCGTACTTGCCACGCAAGCGGTCAAAGAACTTCTCTTGCGGCTGGCCGTGCGTGTTCGCCGTGCGCAGCACCCAGACCGACAGGATGGGCACGAAGGTGCTGGAGAGTAGATACGACGCCACCATCGAAAAGCCGACTGCCAAGGCTAACGGTGCGAACAGGTTATGGGCTGCGCCCGTCATGAAGAAGGCGGGGATGAACACCGCGAGAATGCAGAGCATGGCCATGAATCGCGGCAGCGTCGTTTCGACGGTAGCCTCGCTCGCTGCCCGGGCGAGACTGCGGCCATGAGCCAGATGAGTGTGAATGTTCTCGATTGTGACTGTCGCCTCGTCTACCAGAATGCCGACGGCCAACGCCAACCCGCCCAGGGTCATGATGTTGATCGTCTGACCCGATAGCCAAAGCGCCATCACTGATGCCAGGATCGCGAGCGGGATGTTCAAGGCCACCACGAGCGCGCTGCGCCAATCCCGCAGGAACAGAAGAATCATTAGCCCTGTCAGTACCACGCCAAGCGCGCCTTCGAAAAACAGACCCCCGATGGCGCGCGCGACGTACGGGGATTGGTCAAACTGATAGCTGATCTCAATATCGTCCGGAAGGACCGATTGGAACCGGGGCAAGTTAGCTTTGATGGCTTGGACAACCGCGAGCGTCGAAGCGTCTGCTCGTTTGGTGATCGGGATGTAAACGGTGCGGTGTCCATTCACCAGCGCGTAACCGGTCTGGATGTCGGCGCCGTCTTCGGCCGATCCGATGTCGCGTATAAAGATCGTCTGCGTTCCTTGTGAGCGGATAGGAATGTTGTTCAGCTCCTTAAAATCCGAAACGACCGAATTGATCGGCACCATCGGCAGGAAGTCGCCGATGCCAACGTTGCCGCTTGGGTTGATGGTGTTACCGGCACTCAACGCCTGCACCACTTCGTCGGGCGACATGTTGTAGGCACGCAGCTTGCCGGGATCTGCGTTGATGACGATGGTACGCTGGCTGGAGCCAAAGGGCGGCGGGGCCGAGACGCCTGGCAAAGTTGCAAACAATGGGCGCACCTTGAAGAGCGCTGCGTCCTGAAGCTCGGCTACCGTCTTCGTCTTACTCGAGAAGACGAGATCGCCGACCGGCACGCTGCCGCCGTCGAACCGCATCACGAAAGGTGGCAGGGTTCCCGTTGGCATAAAGGCGCGAGCCCGGTCAACGTAGGAGACGGTCTCCGCCACCGCCTGCGCCATGTTCGTGCCGGGATGGAATTGGAGTTTGATGAGCGCCACGCCCTGGATCGATTTGCTTTCCACGTGCTCGATCCCGGTGATGAAGAGGAAGTGGTACTCGTAGTAGCTAACGACGAACCCTTCCATCTGCGCCGGGTCCAGACCGCCGTAAGGCTGGGCCACATACAACACGGGCACCCCCAGATCCGGGAAGATATCCCGCGCCATGCGATCGATCGCTAGAAAACCCATCAGGGCAACGGCCACGATGGTCATCACCAGCGAGATCGGCCGGCGCAACGCCAACGACACCAAGTTCATCGGGCCAAAACTTTCGTCGTTGGATATCTATGTTGCATTAGGTAATACATATAACAATAGCAATAGACTTGGGTCAAGTGCCAATCTTTTCCGAGGGTGATCGGCCCAGGGAAGGCGAGCGACAAAGTGGCGCGAGCGCCTCGCTTGACGCGGATATTTCTACGTGTAACAGGTGTTACGTAAGTGAACCATTCGGCATGCGAGAAAGAAAGTTGCTCGTTGAAGAATTTCTCCTGACCCATCTAGACGGTGCCTACAATCTAGCCCGGTGGATCGTGGAAAGTGATGCCGACGCCCAGGCCGTGGTACAAGAGGGTTACACCTACGCATTGAAGCAGTTAGAGAAGTTTAGAGCAGCCGATGTTCGGATCCGGTTATTAACCATCGTCCGCCAGCGGGCATATGCGTGGATTCGGCGGCAAAGTAATCTCTCGCCGTTTGCGGAGGCGACTTGGTTGGACCCTGCAGATAAGGCATCGCGCCCACTCTCTCCCGGGGGACGAAAAAGAGACTTGCACGCGGCGTTAGAACGACTGCCGGTCGAATTTCGAGAGATTTTGATGCTGTATGAGATCGAAGGGTGCTCGCATGTCCAATTGGCGGAAATACTTGAGCTGTCAACGGCCGCGGTGACCTGTCGGTTGAGCCAAGCGCGGCAGCTTCTTCGGCGGGAGATGACAGAGATTCAGCGCAGAAGATCACCAGAACGAGTTGGGCCGAAGCAGACTATTACGTAAGTCCTTACCTGGATCACGAATTCGAGCCTCGATCGTCGACTATTGCACCAAGTCACTGACTTGGTGCACTAACAGAGACCAACCAGTAAGGTAAACCCAGATTCCGAAGCACTTTAAGGAATAAATCTAGGGGAGTATCAGTCTTTAAATACCAAAGGGCGTGCATAGTCTAATTTACATTTAATGGTAGTGAGTTCTTCAACGAATGGGACGCTCACTGATAGGCAATTTTCTCTTTTTTCAGAGATATTCGCTGATTCTATCTGCCTGGTAGGGCGGGCAGATTCTTATTCTCGCCGTAACGCGACAGTTGGGACAGAGATTACGGCGACTCGGCTAAAAAGAGGTCCGACCTTCTAATCCGGACGCCTATAATAAATTGCAAGATGAAAGGTCGATCATGCAAATCGCTCAGCGGATTCATAGTAACTGGACATAAGTATTGCGAGAGGAAAGACCCGTATCAAAAGCATTTTAGATTTTAGGAATCCGCCTGCCTACCAGGCTTGCGCTGTTTCCGGGACTCTCCTGTAGGGGTCATTGTGGATGTTAACCGTATACCTTCGATTTTGTTGCAAACCTTTTTGACGGTTGCTGAAGCCGGCCAAATCTCGGAAGCAGCTCGCCGCCTTCATCTCTCCCAGCCGACCGTCACTGGCCACATCCGCAGGTTGGAAGCCAGCCTGGAAACAACCCTGTTTGTACGCTCGGCTAAGGGAGTCTCTTTAACCGAGCGAGGTGCTCATCTTCGGGAAAGAGTTCAAGAGGTCTTTGCCGAACTCGAGCAGATTTTGCAGGAACTGGATCGGACCCGGGAAGTGAACGGAACTCTGACTCTGGCGGCCAGCACAACCGTGGCGAGATATTTTGTGCCGAGGATTTTTATCCGCTTTCATCACTACTTTCCAGCCGCCGCTCTTCATCTGGTCGTTGGTAACACCGATGAAGTGCTGGACCATCTTCGAGAACAGCGCGTTGGGCTCGGGTTAGTCGAAGGCCATCAGCGTAGTCCGGGTGTGCACCTGGAGCAGTTCATGCCTGATGAGATCGTTCCGGTTTGCGCCCCTCGAATTCCCGACCCAAAGCTCCGCCGCGCAATTGAAGGATTAAAGTCCATTCGCGACCTCGAGGCTCTGCCGTTGATCTGGCGGGAGTCTGGGTCGGGTACCCGGGCGGTTGTGGAAAGTGCGCTGAAGGATGGCGGAGTGAATCCCAGGAAATTGGATCAGCGTTTTGAATTAGGCAGTAACGAAGCGGTCAAATCACTGGTGATTGGCGGTCTTGGAGTAGGCTTCTTCTCCTGTTGGGACATTCAAAAGGAAATTGCTCTGGGACTCGTCCGACAGATTAACATTCCTGGTTTACGGATTCAGCGGATGTTCTCTTGGGCCCTCCCCAGCGGTGAACTTGGAGGACTCCCTGGTGAATTCTATCGGTTCGCCAATTCGATCCGAAACGAATTATCTGCCGTGAGTGTCCGCCCCCTGAAAGAGGCTGCCTGAGAACCGAAACGGGCAGCTTGGGGGGTAAGCGATGGCAACAGGCTTTCTCCAGAACGACTCCGGACATCTATCGAGCTGGTTGATATGGGATCAAAACACTCAATTACCTTTATAGGCCGTCTCAGACCACGGTCTCTCCAGAAAGATTGTTTATGAGATTAATCAAAGGTTCACTTGCCGGTCTGGTCTTGGCCGGCATCCTAGCGATGATGCCTGCGTCGGCATTTGCTCACGGAGGTGGTGGGGGCGGAGGCGGAGGGGGCGGCGGACACGGCGGAGGAGGTGGTGGTGGAGGTCACGGATTCGGTGGTGGTCATGGGTTTAGCGGATTCACCGGGCATGCCTTCAGTCCGGGATTCCACGGGACGCGGGGATTTTTCACTAGTAGCGGAGATCACGACCGCTTTGGCGGCCGGGAATTTCGCGGGCGTGATCGCGATTTTCGCGATCGTCGCTTTCGCGATCTTGACGGGGGCTTTTTCGGTTTCGGCGCTACCGGCTTTGGATATCCGTATTACTCCGACTACTCCGACTACTACCCCTATTCGTATTACGACAACGATGAGTATTCTAACGTCGAGCTTGCGGTTCAAAAAGAGCTAGCCGAGCTGCGCTACTATCACGGTCCGGTTGACGGCGTGATCGGTCCTGAAACCCAGAGGGCGATCCGCTGGTTCCAATCCACGAATAAGATACCGGTTACCGGTCGGATCGATAACGCAACTTTGAGAGCGCTCCGGATCAGTTGATAGTATCCCTCTAGTGCACCCAGTCACTGACTTGATGCACTAGGTCTGGAACAGCGGCCGATCGAGCTCAGCCGGCACCACACTTTGAGCCGATCGGTTGGCTGGCTTTCGCGATTGAAGAAATCCCGGAAGCCCTCACAGTTGGTCACAGGTTTTATATTCTGCACTCCTGCAACTCCTCGAACTCCTGAACTCCTTGGCGGTGCTGCTTGACACGGATATTGCTCTATGTAACACGTGTAACCTGCTCTTCTTACTACTGGGAGAACCTCCATGAAGTGTCAATCCTTTCGGTTTCTGACGACATTTGTTCCCGTTGGCCGCCAATAATTAAAAGCACTCGGTTTCGAGTGCCGAATCAATGCCCACATTTTCGTTCTCCTCGAACCTGCGACACCGATTCTTGTTGGGCAGTATTGCTCTGCTGCTCGTGCTTCTGAGTGTCATTTCAGCCGACGCAGAAGATCCCGGCTCACTGCACTTAGAAAAGGAGATCCCTTTGCCAGGCGTAGAAGGGCGGATTGACCACTTCTCCGCGGACGAGGCTGGACAGCGTTTATTCGTAGCCGCTCTTGGAAATGGCTCTGTCGAAATCGTCGATTTGCGAAAAGGAGAACGCTCCGCCGAAATCAAAGGACTCGAAGAGCCGCAGGGCCTCTATTATGATTCCAAAACTGGCAGACTCTATGTTGCCACGGGAGGAGACGGCAAGCTTCGGAGCTACGACGGGAAGTCACTAGCACTGCAGGATACGTTGGAGCTCGGTAAAGACGCCGACAATGTCCGATACGATCGACCAGCCGGCGATGTGTGGGTTGGCTACGGAGACGGAATCGCGATCATAGATTCCGCCGGCCAAAAAGTTGGATCGATCCCGCTGGGTAGCCATCCCGAATCATTTCAATTCGAAGAGAAAGGGGATCAAGTCTACGTAAACGTCCCTAAGCAATTGGGTGTTGCTCTGGTTGATCGCAAGAAACGTATAGTACTTGGCAAGTGGGGTCTGGGAGCTTCGTTTGCCAATTATCCAATGGCTTTAGATAGCGCCAACCAGAGGCTTTTTGTTGGATGTCGATTACCTGCGCGGTTAGTTATTTTAGATACAACCTCCGGGCGAACCGTAAACACACTGTCAACCGTTGGTGATGCCGACGATGTTTTCTACGATACAACCCGGCGGCTGGTTTACGTCATAGGAGGCGAAGGCGCGGTGGAAATTCTCCGCCAGCGTGATCCGGATCATTACGAGCGCACCGCAAGAATCGCGACCGCGCCGGGTGCCAGGACTGGTTTCTTCTTGCAAAATTCTAACCGACTATATGTAGCGATCCCTCATCGTGGGTCGCAATCGGCCAGAGTCTTAGTTTACGAGGTTAAGGGAGACTGAGGAACGACAGGATTGGAGAGAAATCCCAAAGGTCGAAGGAATTCCTGCCTTCTTCGCTGCAGTGAAATATGGCATAGGTTTGGCCGTCTTCCGCCTGCTATAGGGCCGGCTTTGTTGCGACAACTTCGGCTGAAGCAACGAAGTCATCCAGTTGAGTACCTGCGCTGGAATCTCTGAGAAACTCACTACTTCGCTGTTTTACTCGGATGCTGATAGCCTCAAATCCAGCTTCCTGGAGCCACGTCTTTAGCTGATCGACTAGCTAGTGAGGCGAGATCTTCTTTTGAGTAACCGATCTGTTCCGAAACGCTACAGCACGAATTGCCGCTGTCGCAGCAGCCTGTCTCCCCTTGCGCCACTTTCGTGTAGTGTTCTCGGACGTCGTCTCTAATATCTGTGTGAGTTTCGCTCATACTTGGCCTTTTAATGAAGAAGACTGCTCACTCGTCTTCAAGTCGCAGCATTTTTTTACTTTACGACATTTTCTGCTCGGCGAATCTGATCCCAGCACCATAAGCTCCAAACACGGTCGTAATCTCGTCGCGAACTCGTCGGAAAACAGTCAAGACCTCGCCCTCGGTGCCCTGCACCTTCGCGGGATCTTCAAAGCCCCAGTGATACCTAGCGACGGTGCTGGGAAAGATCGGACAGGCCTCATCGGCGTTTCCGCAGACCGTGATCACCGTGTGCACGTTGCGATGGAGAAATTCACTCAGATGTTTTGAGCGATTCTTGGAGATATCAATCCCGAGTTCGTCCATCACTTGAATCGCCTTCGGGTGCACATACTTCGCCGGATCCGAGCCGGCGCTTTCAACACTGATAAGGTCGCCGACCTCTCGGCGAAGAATGCCTTCCGCGATCTGGCTACGACACGAATTTCCCGTGCAGAGAATCAGTACTAAGGCCTTATCCATTGGCTAACTCCGACGAGACTTCTGGCGATTTACCCTCGTACCAATCGCGTGAGCTCACGCACATACGACAGACGGACAACATGACCGGCACTTCCACCAGAACGCCGACGACCGTGGCCAGGGCCGCCGGACTAGTGGGGCCAAAGAGTGCGATCGCGACAGCAACTGCGAGTTCAAAGAAGTTACTAGCGCCAATCAAAGACCCGGGTGTCGCTATGTTATGTTGAACCTTGAAGAGCCTCATCAAGCTGTAGGCCAACCCCGAGTTAAAATAGACCTGAATCAAGATGGGGATGGCTAGAAGAATCACGGCCACCCAGTTCTTCGTAATGTTTTCCGCCTGAAAGGCAAAGATCAACACCAGGGTGCAAAGAAGCGCGAATACTGTTACCGGCTTGAAAATCGGGAGTAAGGTTTCGTCGACCCAATTAGTACCTTTTTGTTGAACCAGGATTGCGCGGGTAAGCCAGCCACCGGCAAGCGGAATGACGATGAACAGCACGACCGAAAGAACTAGCACCTGCAGAGGAATAGACACCCCGCTCACTCCTACCAACAACGCGACGATCGGCCCAAAGGCGAAAATCATGATAAGATCATTCACCGCAACCTGGGCGAGCGTGTACGGGCCGTCGCCATCTGTTAGATAGCTCCACACAAAGACCATGGCCGTGCAAGGTGCCGCGGCAAGAATGATAAGTCCGGCTGTGTAGTTTTTTGCGGTTTCAACGTCGATCCAACCAAATCGGTGTGAGAAGAGGAATTGAATGAAAAACCAACCTAGAAAAGCCATGCTGAACGGCTTTATGAGCCAGTTCACAAACAAAGTTACCAATAAGCCTTTTGGCCGCTGGGCAACGCCTTTGAGGCCCCCGAAATCAATCTTGAGCATCATCGGGTAAATCATGAACCAGATTAAGACCGCGATCGGTACGTTTATATGAGAGCCGGTGAGGAACTCCCAGCGGCTTAGGCTGGCGACGGGGCCCGGAAGGAGTTTGCCAACGAACATTCCCGCACCCATGCAAAGCAGCACCCAGAGTGAAAGGTACCGTTCGAACAGGTCTAACCGTTTTATAGGTTTATCGGTCATGGTTTTGTAAAATCTTCAGCTTCGGCTTTACCAATTTCTTTTGTTGCGTGCTCGAGCCGGAGCCGGTCGAGTTTGTCGAAAGGTAGATTACAGAAAATATCGATCCGACGATAAATCAGCCGCGAGATCTGCCAGAAGTGACCATAAGTCGCCTCTTCCGTGCCCTCAAACTCTGCAGGATCAGGTGTTGACCAGTGAGCGATGATTGGCTGCCCGGGCCAAACCGGGCAGCGTTCTTTCGCGTTATCGCAAAGCGTGATGACGAAATCGAAAATGACGCCTTTGTACTCGTCCCACGACTTTGGGTGAGCCTCCGACGGATCCATTTCGTAGGATTCCCGGAGGACGCGAATCGCGTAAGGATTGACCGCTGGCCGGGGCTCAGCGCCTGCGCTGAAGGATTCAAATTTTTCCTTTCCCAGTTTGCGGATGAAATATTCAGCAAAGATGCTCCGCGCACTGTTTCCGGTACACAAGAATAGGATTTTGAACGGGCGATCTTTGTTCATTGGAGTTTGATGGGGGGGCTGAGTCGAATCGGTTTTTGTGACGCCACCGTTTTCGTCGTCTCGACACAAATTGGGGAGCGCGATCTCTTCAGCGCCTTATGCAGCCGCGCCAGATCGGAGGTAAAGACAGGATCCAATTTTATGCACTCGGCCAAGCACTTCAGATTGAGCTGCACGTTCGGCGCTCCCGATTGTCTGAGTCGATAGACCTTCCATGTCTGGACGCGTTCACATTCGACCAGCCCGGTCTTTCGCAAGTAGGCGAGATGCTGTGAAGTATTAACCTGCGGCAAATCCAACACCTCTTGGATGTGACAGACGCAGAGCTGCTCTTGGAGCAGCAGATTCAGGATCCGTAGACGGGTGGGGTCAGAAAAAGCTCGATAAATCTCTGACAGTTCGGTACTCATCCAGAACCGAACATAAGCTCGTAACTATATAAATCAATGCTTATGTAAATTGCCGTTAAACGGATCTTTCCTTGCAACCTTGGCATGATGCGACAGTCTTCTTAAATAGGTGAGCACTGCTGAATCTCAGACCGCTTCGCTGAAAGGCATCGCAGAAGAATTCCGGGCTGAGATTTTCTCTTATATCCGGAGTAAAGTCGTCGACTCAGCTACGGCCGACGACCTGACTCAGGAAACGTTTGTCAAGGTCGGCATGGCTTTGGCAAAAGGAACCGAACCCGAGCATTTCCGGGGATGGCTGTTTCAAATCGCGCGAAACGCGGTTATCGATTTTTTAAAGAAAACGCCGAAATTCGTTCCGTTTGAGGAGTCGCATGTCGCTAGCAAAGCTGAAAACCCAGATCCTGTTGACGACGAGTTTCGTAAACGCCTCTTCTCTTACGCTCTCAATGTCATTGAAACCTTTCCGATAGAGGATCGTGAGGCACTTACGCTCACTGAAATCGACGGGTTGAGTCGGGAGGAGCTGGCTAGCGAGCTGGGGATTTCCGTCACCGCGGCCAAATCCAGAGTTCACCGGGCCCGGATGAAACTTCGGAAAACAGTCGAGGAGTGTTGCCGCCTAGTGACCGACCCATATGGGCGAGTTATCGATTGGAAGAAGCGGGGAACGCTGTGTCGCGAAGAGAAAAACTCTGCGACCTAGTGGCGCAGAGCGCCAGTATTGCGGCAAGCACTACGTTAGCTAACGCAACGCCACAGAGGGCGAGGAGAACTCCAGTCGCGCCGGCAGATTCCAGAATTACCGCTGCCAAAAGCGGCGAAATCGCCTGGGCGAGCAAGCTCGGCGCGGCCAATCGGCCCATTAATATGGCGTAACCAGGAGCTCCAAATAATGCAAGTGGCACCGTTCCTCTCGCGATCGACATGATCCCCATTCCTGCTCCATGAAGTACCAGGGCCACCGCGATGACCGGTAGATCGAGCGACAACAGCCCAAGGCCGCATGCCACTAGCACCGTAGAGGTCACCATTGTCCAAATCGGATGAAAACGATGGCCAACGATCATTTCAACTACACGGGCTAAGACCTGACTGGGACCGACAACAGCCCCGAGAACCACGGCAGTCGCCAACCCGACCCCTCGCTTCTCGAGAATGTTGAGAAGGTGGATCGACATCGTCGCTTGGATAACCGCGCTGAAAGTGATTGCGGCGGCTAATAGACCGAAGAGAATAATCGTCTTCTTCCTGACTGGAATAGCGCTCGCTTGTGCGGTTGTTTCCGTTGCTTCGGCTTTCGGGTTAGCGACAGAGGGCAAAAGCAGCAAGTAAATCGGCAAACTCATTACAAGCTGTAGACCCGCATAGATTAAGCAAGTACACCGCCACCCCGTCGTTTGGACAAGCCACCAGCTGAGCGGCCAGCAGATCGTGCTCGAAAATCCACCAAACAACGTGAGCATGGTGATCGAGCTTCTGGCCCTCTCGCGATAGATGCGTCCGAGCGTCGCAAATGCAGGATCGTAAAGTCCGGCTCCCATCCCAAAGCCGATTACGATCCAGCCGGCTAAATAGGTCGCAATATTTTGACTGAGACCAACTCCGACGAGGCCCGTCGCTAACAAGATCGAGCTGATGGCTAAAACCGCGCGACCTCCATAATCCTGAATCGCGCGACCGACGGCTGGTGAAGCGAGACCCGCTGCGACGAGGCCGAGAGAGAGCCCGCCCACCACCCAAGCCAGAGGCCATCCCGTTCCGGCGGTGATGGGCTTAGCAAGAACAGCCGGAAGGTAGTAGGAACAGCCCCAGGCGAAGATTTGAGTAATGCCCAGCGCGGTGACGACAACGGCTTGTCGTGGCTCTGAACCTTGCCTGTCACCAATATCCGGGTACGCACGGCCCATCGCAGCGTTTCCGAGGTTTAGTCACAGCAGCTACTTTGAGCAGCGGTGGTGCTGGCCTTTTCCCGATCCCTTGCCTTGCAGGTCACTGCGGGAGCGCGGAGGTGAACGAGGATCAGCGCTTCTCGCGACTCTAGGCGCTCGACATGATAACTAGCGGTTGCCCGGTGCATGTCGCCGTACTCAAACCGCACCTCGGCGTCATTAGAAACGGGAATGTGCTTGGCCACCCGATCATAGATAGCCAGAAATTTTTTCACCGTCATATATTCGCGTTCTGGCTCGTCGCCTGGATTCCACAGCTGGATCACGGTTTCTTTCCACTGATCGGCGACCCCGCCGCAATCCATCGTGTTGTAGGTGGCTGCCTTGACTTCCGTAACATGATAGCCAGTCTCAACCAGCACTGCTTGATCAAGCTGAAAGACAAGCTGCTGATCGGGTTTGGCGCCACGCAATCTGTCTAAGAACGTTCGGGTGTTGGTTGTACTGCTCCTACTGCAGCAATCCTGACCTTCGGCCGTCGCAGCGAGAGGTTCCTCAACTTGGTCCCTGATATCCAGAATGGCTTGATTCATATTTGTATTCTCCAATCAAGAAGACTCACCCCGATGGCTTAGGTCGCGGTTTTTTTGAGAACCCGCATATGTCGCGCGGTGCAAGGCCAACTGGACGAGCGAGCGACTTTTTGCCGTGCCCGCTTATCGGGCAATTACCAGCGACTTTCGCGCAACCAATCAAGGGATTGCCCAGCCCTCGATTCGCGAGTCAAAAGGACAACGCTTTACAGCAAGGCAGCCTATCGTATGTTGGCTGTATCCCCCCGTAAAGAACCTCCGCTCGATGGGCGAGAATGGCTGACCCGCGCGTTCGAAATGCGGGGCCTTCACAAACTGGGTCCGAATTAGGCAGTCCGCGCGGCGAAACCGGTTTCCGGAAATCTACGCCGGGCAGCGACTTCGGACTCACAACCATAGTCAGGAATCGAACCATGCCGACCGCAACACTCGAAAAGATTGATCCGAAAATTCGCGAGTTTGTAACCGCAAAACGCCGGTTGCTAATCGACGGGAAATGGGTTGATGCCCAATCCGGCCGAACCTTTCCAGTTTACAATCCGGCCACTGGAGAGGTGCTAGACGAATGCGCCGCAGGCGAGAAGGCAGATATTGATCTCGCCGTTAGAGCTGCGAGACACGCTTTTGAACGAGGACCTTGGTCTCGGCTGACCCCTGGCCAGCGTTCCCAACTTATCTGGAAACTGGCAGATCTTATCGAAGAGCACCTCGATGAATTCGCCCAGATCGAGTCGCTGGATAACGGGAAACCGCTGTCTGTCGCCCGCGTGGCAGATGTACCATTGGCTGTCGATCTGTTCCGTTACATGGCTGGCTGGGCGACCAAGATTGACGGACAGACCCTTTCGACCAGTCAGCTCGGCTCCGACTTTTTTGCCTATACTTTGCGCGAACCAATCGGTGTGGTTGGGCAAATCATTCCGTGGAACTTTCCGCTGCTGATGGCGGTCTGGAAACTGGGACCGGCTCTGGCCACTGGCTGCACCGTCGTGCTTAAGCCGGCCGAACAGACGCCCCTTTCGGCTTTAAGGCTCGGCGAATTGATCGATGAGGCCGGTTTTCCGCCCGGGGTGGTGAATATTGTTACCGGATATGGCGAGACTGCCGGAGCAGCCCTAGCGGCGCATCCGGACGTCGACAAGGTTGCTTTTACGGGATCGACGGAGGTCGGCAAGCTGATTGTGCAAGCCGCAGCCGGCAATTTGAAAAAGGTGTCTTTAGAGCTTGGCGGTAAATCACCCAACATCGTTTTTGGCGATGCGGATTTGGGAATTGCCATTCCCGGAGCCGCCAGCGCGATCTTTTTCAATCATGGGCAATGCTGTTGCGCCGGCTCCCGACTTTATGTGCAGAAGAAAATCTTCGACGAAGTTGTGGATGGCGTCACGGAACAGGCAAAGAAGATCAAAGTTAGGGAGGGTTTCAACCCGGAATCCGAAATGGGCCCGCTTGTGTCCGAAGAGCAACTGAACCGGGTGCTTGGTTTTCTGGAATCCGGGAAGGCAGATGGGGTTGAAACAGTGATCGGAGGCAACCGCATTGGCGACCGAGGTTATTTCGTGGAACCGACAGTTCTCACCGGAGCGCGTCCGGGGATGAAGGTCGTCGACGAAGAAATCTTCGGCCCAGTCGTGTGTGCCATGCCCTTTGACGAACTGGACGAGGTGGCAACGCAAATGAACCAGACAAGCTATGGACTAGCCGGGGCCATTTGGACCAAGGACATCAGCAAGGCCAATCGTATGGCTCGGGCTATGCGAGCCGGAACGGTCTGGATTAATTGCTATAACATTTTCGATGCGGCATTGCCCTTTGGTGGGTACAAACAATCAGGTTGGGGGCGGGAGATGGGCAAAGAAGCCATCGAGCTCTATACCGAGGTCAAGTCGGTCTGCTTAAAGATGTAATAGATTCTCGGAGCTCGTCGCGATCTTCCCATGGGGATCGCTCGGCGAGCTCCAGATCTCCGGAGTGAAGGGAGTTAGGAAAATGGCCGACGCATCTGGACGCGTCCCGCGATTCCGCTAGCCTTTGTCCCGGAGGGACCAAACGAGGGTAGCCAGGCATGAAATGCCTGGTAAAGGCCAGACATGATCCGTCCCGTAGGGAACGGTGTGATCTGCGGCGCCGCGGTTTGCCCACCATCCCAGACAATAGCCCCTCTCTTACCAACAGATCATACCGTACCCTCCGGGACGGGCTTCTGGATGGCACATTCCAGGCATTCCATGCCTGGACTTCGGCGAGCTCAGTCGAGTCGCTACCATCATCTGGTCCCTTCTTCGGGACAAATACAGCCAGTCCCTCAAATAAAGCTGACGGTGGCCGATAGCACGACTACCAGGCCCATAGCGACATTGACAAGTCGCTCTCTGCGATGATTGAGGTTCCAGACCCGGGTGACCGCTCCAAACCACAACCAGACAGCGTCCACGACGATCATAACCAGTACACAGAGGCCCCACTTCAGTGCGAGATCTATTCGCGAACCTGCTTTATCGATGATCGCCGGCAAAGCCAGCAAGGAAGCGAAGGCGAGATAGGCCTTCGGATTAGCCATACCAAAGATGAAACCAGCGACCGGGGTCGAAGCTACTGTACGGACGGGGCTCGTCATCCCAGTACTCGGAGAGATCGCGATTTGATATCCAAGGAGAAGGAGATAGACCATCGCGATCACCTTCAAAGCCGTGGTTACGACGGGCAGAGCTGTCAGGACGCTGAGGAGTCCCACCGCGCTTAACCCTGCTGCCAGCGCCAAGCCAATTTGCAGTCCTCCGTAGAAGCGCATACCTCCCTTAAAGCCTTCGCGCCGCCCGATCGCGATCAGAGCAGCGATGCCGGGTCCGGGAGAGCCGAGAAGACCTGCAGCTGCAACCACAAACAAAGCGGCTGGTGGCAAGGGAGGCATTCCATACATATGTACATATGAAGATATGTATATATGTTAATCAAGCTCATTTCGAGGGCGGCAAAGACAGGGCCGGTGAAAAACACCGGGCTCAGTGGCTCACCAGATCTATGCATCAGTATTTTTGCCGCAACACTGCTCGCCGGCGCCAGAAAGCGATTCCGAGGACGATTAATGTAAGGATCAGCCAAGGCGGTAGAAAGCGGAGCCCCTGGGCGAGGGCCCGCTCTGGGTCAGCGCCATCGCGAAACGCCTGCAAGAGGAGAGCGAATAGCAGACTGTTAAAGCCGTACCCAAGATTGAATGCGAGGCCTTTGAACGAAAGCACCGTCGCGCGTTGGCCCGAATCGGCGAGGGCATTCAGGTAATAAGAGGCCATGAATCCGACGGCTATGATCACCGCACTGACGGGCAGAATAAATAGCACGCCCCAAAACTGCCAGCGCCAGGCAACGCCAATCAAAGCGCCGATAGTGACTAAGGCCAGCACAATATAATTCTTGGCCAGAGAGTTAGCGTTTACCATTCGGCGAGCGATGGGCGATACGACCAGGCCTAGCAGGCCGATGGTCGCGCCAAACAAACCATAGGTTACCTCGGGCAGGGAGATCAGCCGGAAATAAGAGCTGGATAAGGTCAGAAAGAGTCTGATGATGCTGTCCAGCGCCAAGCCTCCCAGGATCACAAACAGTGCTACTGGCGAACGCGAAATCCATTTTCCCGCAGATAGAACTAAAGCTAGAGCGCCCGCCGCCGTTTCGGGTTTTTCATCGGCCACAGGGGCTACATGCGTTTTCTTGGTTAAAGGTTCACGGAAGCCAAGAACAACCCAGAGCGCAATGAGCGCGGAGACAAGATTCAGACAGATCGGGAATCGCAGCGTAACGGATTGATTCACGCTAAATCCAAGGATCCCGACTATTCGATTCATGAAGACAGGATCGTAGACCGCGCCTCCAACCAACATGGCAATTACCATGCCTACGCCCTGCCAGCGAATGACCTGATCTAAGACGAGCGGCCAGTCAGAGGATCGATTCTGCTCCGCCAATGAATCAAAAACGAGCGCTTCGTCGGCGCCATTGGCCATACCCTCAGCGATACCGCTCAGTACCCGGTTTGCTAAACAGAAAAGGAAAAGCGTTAAGCCTCCGTTTTGAGGTGCGAGGAGCAGCAATAGCATTTCTCCGACCATGCACAGCGTTGCGGCTACGACGAGGGGTTTGCGTCCAAAGCGGTCGGCTAGCGCGCCTGCCGGCACATCCGTGAAAACAATGGCCAGAGCCCAGGCGAAGTTGAGCATCGTGTATTGGGTAACGCTCAGACCCAAGTCGAGAAAAAGAACCGCGAGGACAGGGTAGTAAAATCGGGAATTGAAAAGGACTCGGAAAAAGATGAATCGGCGCCAATTGCGGTCCGGGTCGGTTCGAGATTCCTGCTGGGGGTATTGAGGGCTGGGCAAGTTATGTAGGTAGACGCAACGTGATTGCGATTCAAATGAAGCGACGAATGAGCGGTTCTATTCAAGACTCCAATGAATCTTTTTATCGCCGCTAGCCGTCATTTCTCTAAATCCGCGAGAAGGCGTGCGGCCAGCTCGGCGGCCTGTCCGCGAAGTTCCGGAACGGCGACGGATTCATAGAGTCGCCCTTTTTGCGTGCTGCCCAGCGTGTAAAGGCCGTTGATGACGCTGCCCTCCTGGTTGCAGATCTGACCTCCCTCGGCGGTGCTGGCTCCTAACCGGAGCCGGTCGGGAGCGAGAAGATCACGAGCGAGCAACTGCTGCACGAAAGGATCGTTCAGCTTGCGATAGTCAGCCTGAGGTCCGGTGCAGCTCAGGACATAACGTACGCGCAGTTTCTTTTCCTCGCTGGTACCGCGCGGCCGATAAGTCACTTCGACTTGCTCTTCCGTCGGCTGGTAGCCTTTGATATACCCCCGATGACAAACCAGGCGGCCTTCGGCTTCCAGGCGTTCTTTCACGGCCATGATCTCAGGCGCGCACCGATGCCGATGCGTGTCCCACAACCCGCGGAGATGGCGTAGGAATCGGCGCTGCTCCGTCGGGTTAAAGTTCATCCAGATCGCCTGATTAAGGGGGCGTATCGCGTCGACCACGGGACGCCAATCGATACCCTGTGCCGCTGCGCGACGTAATTCCTGGGCCACATCGTGACACAAGGCCCGCGCCGTCTTAGGCAAGTTGTCTGGGTCGAGAAAGGTCGGGTAGGGCGCGGCCTTTTTATGTGGCTGCGGGAACAGCCCCTGCCGGGAGAGAAGATGAATTTTTCCCTCGCGCTTCGTCTTGTCGAGCGTGAGGAGGAGATCGAGACTGGTTAACCCCGTGCCAATGATCAAAATATCACCCGGTTCGGCGAGCTTGGCGTGAACCTCGGCGCTGTACGGGTTGTTCATGAACCAAACCCGCTCTCCTGGCTTGTTTTGCAGCGCCTCGCCTGGAGGAAAATTTCCCAATGCGAGAACTACTCGGGCGGCTTCCAGCTTGCTCCCGGTTTTACCGATCAACTGGAACCATCCATTTTCGCGTGGCCTTAGGTCGACGATTTCATCGTGGATGATATCGAGGATGCCAGGCAACGCGCAGGCCTCTCCCAGCAAATCCTGGATGTAGTCACCAAAGACCAGCCGCGGGATAAAGGCATCGCCGCGCAATTCCCGGACTCCGGCGGCAGCCAGATTTTCCGGATGGGTCTGAAGCCACCTGTAGAAATGGCGAATATCATTCGGAAAGGCTCCCATTTGATCAGCCCGAACATTGAGCAGGTGTTTGGGATCGGTAGTACCGTAAGCCACGCCTCGGCCAAAGGCTTTGCCGCGATCGATTAATGCTATGCGCAAGCCGCGTTGTGCCCGGGCTAGATGGACGGCCACCATCGTTCCGCTATAGCCGCTGCCCACGATGGCGACGTCGTATCGACTATCAATTTTGTCATTCATAACGATTCTAATCTGAAGTGGAATTGACAGCAGAGGTAATCGTTAGATGCTATGGGCTATAACTAATTGTTATGAAAGAATGATCGAATAAATCATCGACTAGAATGATCGATTACCGTCTCCATGTCTTTCGTTCGGTGGCCGAATTGCGCAGTCTCACCAAGGCGTCAAAGGCTCTTCACCTTTCCCAGCCCGCTGTGACCAAGCACATCAAGCTGCTCGAGGAAGAACTGCGACTTCCCCTCTTTGTCCGCTCCAGCAGCGGAGTTGCGCTCACCGAGGCCGGGACGGTCTTCTTACAGCACGTTAAGGAGACGGAGAAATCGCGGGCGACAGTGTTGGAGAAGTTACAGGCTCCGGTCGGACTCTTGACCGGACGGCTTCATCTCGGTAGCAGCATGACCATCGCGTCCTATTACCTGCCGGAAGTTCTCGTTCGGTTCAAAGCCAAGTACGCCTCGGTGACATGCGATGTGGTACAAGGAAACACCGACCTGATCGTTGGCTTGTTGCTTGACCAACGGATCGAGTTGGGGCTGGTGGAAGGACCATGCCGTCGTCGTGAAATCCAAGTCCACCCATTTTACGAGGATGAAATTGTCTGGATCGCGGCTCCTTCCGATACCTTGACCAAAATCAAGAACCCGACTCCTAAAGCCCTCTTGGAACGTCCGGTCATCGCCCGCGAACTGGGCTCCGGTACGCGACGCGTCGTGGAGATGGCGCTCCGCCAGCAAGGATTCGCTTTGTCGGGCTTACGCATCGAACAGGAACTACCCAGTACGGAATCGATCAAGCGCATGGTTGCCGCCGGAGCCGGCATCGGTTACGTCTCGCGCTTGAGCGTTGAGCAGGAATTAGCTTCTGGAAAGCTGGTCCAGATCCATTGCCCGAAACTTCGGATTAAGCGGTCCTTCTCCATCCTGATTCCCCAAGGACCTGACCCGATCGGCATCGTGCAGGCATTTTCGCAATTTGTCCAAGGAGCCTGAACGAAACCAAGATTGCTCTGTTGTTCTTAAAATCGCAGCCCGAGCGGAATAATCTGCCCGTTTTCGTGCTCAGACTTGGGTGGAGTTCCATCGCGGTTGCCTTTTCTCGGTATCGCCCCGTAACTGTCGCTGGCTGACCGAAGTCACTGAGCACATATGCTAGAAAATTCACTTCTATCCTGGACGATAAGGTTTTTCGTAGGGAGTCTGCTGTTGATGAGCAATGTCGAAGCCCAAGATGGCTCCTCCGGCCAAATGGTGAAAGTGAAAGTAATCGGTCCCGATGGGACTCTTACTGCGCCGATGCTTGTGCCTAAAGTCGAGAAGACCGATGCGGAATGGCAGAAGCAACTGACACCCGAACAATACAAAATTACCCGGGCCAAGGGAACCGAGCCGGCTTTCTGTGGTAACCTATTGGATAATCATCGCGAGGGCATTTATCATTGTGTTGACTGCGGGTTGCCGATCTTTTCTTCGGACGCAAAATTCAATTCTGGAACCGGTTGGCCGAGTTTTTTTCAGCCCGTTGCGGAGGAAAACATCGTGACGAAGCGGGATAACAGTTACGGGATGCAGCGCACCGAAATTCTGTGTGCCCGGTGTGGGGCCCATCTGGGGCATGTTTTTGATGATGGTCCAGCGCCAACCCGATTGCGTTTCTGCCTCAACTCGGTAGCGCTGACCTTTGTGGACAAAGGGAAAGAGATTCCGGAAAAGACCGGCGGCCAGGCCAGCAACGGCAAACTTGGAAAATAGCGAAAAGCGTTGAAATCTAGCAGTCGGTGAGTTCTACGACCAGGAACCCTTTAACGGACGAATGATCTTCGTTCGCTACCGCTGGTCTCAGATCACCCAGAATTCAGCCCACGTCGAACAATCATTCTCCGAGGATGGAGGCAAAACTCGGGAGGTCAATTGGATCACTGACCAGACCCGTGTCCCGAGTGAATCGGACAAAGGGCATTGAAGTGGACTTTCACACCACAAGAGCACGGAGGTTAGGAATAGAAGAGTCTTTTTAAGTTTGGTTCCGATGTCCTGTAAGCCTCTCGAATTTTCAATTCTTGCGCTCTTTGCGGACTCGTCGGCCGAGTCTTTTCGGTTCGGAAACTTTTCTCCAAAAAAAGTTGCGTGCGTAAAGTAATCAATGCATTGTGCCGTTCCTCAAAAACGCGGGGTGGAGCAGCCTGGTAGCTCGTCAGGCTCATAACCTGAAGGTCGCGGGTTCAAATCCCGCCCCCGCAACTTCTTATAAGTCCCTTAGCTAGAGGGACTTCCTCTCGAAAGAGCCTTCTCTGCGAGGTCGTTTCAAAATTTCCTGAAAGTGCGCCAAAATGCATGAAAATGAAGCTTTTTGGGTATGAGCTTAGGTATGAATTCCGTCTGCTTCCCTTACTGCGAATATTTCTAAAATAGGCGAGGTATTGCAGACTTTTTCCGATATAGGCAGAGTATTGCACAATTTCCTTGAATGCGGCGTGGCGCCTAGTACTTTGGTTTTGACATTTAAGCCAAGGGACAAGCCATGAAACGCCACGAACAACAAAAGAGCCACAACGTTACGCTGAATCAACAGCAACAGGCTCAGTTTGTCCGAGTCCCTCGGATCGTATCTCGCGCCAGCTGGAAAAAGACTGTGGCTCGTGTGATACAGGTTCACAAGGAATCTCTCGCGGCTCTTGCCGATAGGTGAGCCAGTCTTACGAAGATCCAGTCTTCATCTCTCTCGAGAGAGCGCTAGAAGCTCATCTTGAATACTTTGGTCGCGATCTAGAGTGTAACGAGCAACGATTGGATTCGGCGGTGAACGCTGCCATCAATGCTTGGCAGTACGAAGGGGAGACAGACCTTTTTGAGCTTGCCGCGATCTACGCTTGCCGCATCTCGCAGGCTCACTCCTTCGCTGATGGTAACAAGAGAACGGCTCACCTTGTAACCATGGGTTTTCTGAACGAGAACGGCATCGATAGTAGCCATTTCCAAGAGAAGGACCTCGTCGAGTGGCTCGTGGACGTCGCGAAGAAGACAATCAATCAGGGACAGTTTGCACGTCGCCTGCGGTGTGCCGCCGGTTTCGCCGCGATAGCGGAATAGCAAGAAACTGCGCCTTCCTGGCGCTATTCCGTCCCGTCGTGCAAAAGCGGGCGCTCTACGTTCTGGCCGCTGACTTCGCACAAAAGAGACTTAAGGAATGACTGCAATTCCGCAGTACAGACTAAGAGCACGTCATAATCCGCACCCACTATTTCGGCGGAGTCATTGTCGTTAGATGCCAGATCCTCTAGCACCTTTCGAAGTTTGCTCATCGCCTCATCTCGCTTCGGACCATAGAACTTGTGCGCCACCTCGTTACGGACAGAAGTCATCGCCGCGATCAGATCCCAGTGTTCATCATTACCTGAAGGAGCGAATGCCCGAATCAATCTCACCTTGCTACCAAAGGATGAATTCCTCCGTAAATGCTCAGGGCTTTTGGCGAGCGCATCTAAAATCGCGTCGATTAGTTTTTCGACTAAAAAATGAGCCTGCAGGACTTGGGTAACGAAAGGATCGATTTTGCTGATCTGTTCATGAACCTCGCGGATTAGTCGCTTCAGTTTCCCGGTCTTCCTCTTCATCGCCAATCACTCCTTTATTAACCGTCCGCCGATATAGCCAACGCTGGCACAGGCTGCAACCTCGCCCTTGAACGCCGCCAGAGTAAAATTCGGGCCTATTTGGCCGATCTCACTCGCCTGGTGTGTCTCCCGATGAATCTTCGGCACATATCTTGAAAGTTCTTTTCTGGGTAAGCCTCGTTTACGACGATCTTCGACGCCTCTTCAACAACGTCCAATGGGCTTAGTGCGATCAAAACAGCTAAGTCGTCTCTCAGGTCATTTAGAGTATCCTCAATTTTATCAAGCTGGCTCTGGCTCATAAAAACCAAATCATCTCACACTGCGCAAATGTCGAACGCGAAGGAGAATTTCCCGGCCAATAAGAGACAGGGAAAGCAATGACTGATTAGCACCCCCAGACGGCGCCAGCGATCACCATAGACACTATTGTGGTGCCCTTTTCGATGCCGCAACAAGAGAGACCGGCATCCTCCGCTGGAAGTAAGAGAAGTTTTAGAACGTCATAGGATCATCGGCCACTTTGAACGGTACTTGGTCCCCTACTTTAAGCGGCGATCTGCCTGCACCAGAAATTGCAATTGAGTGTGTCTCGGGATCTATGTCTGAAACATTGGAAGCGTCGAGGTCCGCGTAAATGCCCTCAGGCATTAGCTCGACGCGCCGCAGGTTGCCTGGCTCTAGATTGAGTGTTGGGTGGTAGCCGTCGGGACATTCCTGAACGTTTATGACTGTAGCTAGAAGGGTTCTCATCATCAATAAAGGATCGATACAGTGACGGCGCTCAAGTTTTTTCGTCCACGAGATAAAGAGAGAGGAATACGAAGGGTTCCGGCCTTGAGCGACGCTCCGCGCCTCTCTCTGGCTTGTTCGCCGCACTCGAAAGCGGAATACTCGGACTATGCCCGAGAACGATCAACTCAAAGCATGTTATAGCAATGCCCACGACAAACTTTAACCTGACGCCGGAGCAAGCCAGTGACCTCACTAGGCTAATGAGCTATTATTGGAAAGAGGCCGAACGATGTCGCAAGGCAAAAGCTTATTTGGCAGGTTGCGCGATGCTTGCTTCAGCAA
>Ga0185299_10002137_pt1 | contig 32228 bp, 28 predicted proteins | sample PaiPotPPA55metaG_FD_128002 | JGI IMG/M metagenome (GOLD analysis project Ga0185299, IMG submission 128002) | Iron sulfur acid spring bacterial and archeal communities from Banff, Canada, to study Microbial Dark Matter (Phase II) - Paint Pots PPA... ...
CGGCCCCGGCCACGTCCTCGGTCGGCGGTCGGCGGCCGGCCGCGAGGAACTCCTCGCGGCCGGGTCCGCGCAGCCCGAGCGAGTCGGCGAGGCGCAGCAGCGAGTCCCGGTACGGCCAGCGGGTCCGGCCGCGCTCGAGGTTGCTGATCGCCCGGATGCTCAGCCCGGACAGGTCCGCGAGCTCCTGCTGCGAGAAGCCCGCGGCACGTCGGCGGGCGCGCAGTTGGGTTCCGAACGCCCGGATGTCTTCGATCATGAGGACCTTTGTGGGTATCGGCGGTGGTGGTGGCCGCCGGAATCGTGTCCTTAATCCACTCGATCCTAGTACTGATGATTTCCCAATGTCTCGCCGCTGTGTCAGCCCCTAGTCACGCTCGGTTCACTCGGAGGAAACGGGGGAATCGCCCGACCGGCCGGATCTTGTCCTTTGGGCATCCGGATTACTAAGCTTCCAACGAAATCGAACATGAGCAAACAGGAGGGGACACAGCCCCATGTCCGCAGACGCAGATCTGTCCTACGTCGAGTCCCACTCGCCCGGGCACGACCGGCTTCGTTCCCGCGCCTATTTCGCCTCCGACGTGCCCGCCGTGGACCTCGACGGCTCCTGGCGCTTCCGCCTCGCCGCGGGCCTCGGCGACCTGACCGCCGGCTTCCACGAGCCCGACTTCGCCGACGGCCGCTGGGACGAGCTGCCGGTTCCGGCGTTCTGGCAGCTCAACGGCTACGGCAAGCCCGCCTACACGAACGTCAACTACCCCTTCCCGATCGACCCGCCGCGCGTGCCCGACGACAACCCGACCGGCGAGTACCGGCGCGACTTCGAACTCGCCGAGGACTTCCCGCTGGAGCGCGCGGTGCTGCGCTTCGACGGCGTGGACTCCTGCTTCGCGGTCTGGGTCAACGGCATCCGCCTCGGCGACGGCAAGGGCAGCCGGCTGCCCACCGAGTTCGACGCCTCGCGGGCGGTGCGGCACGGCCGGAACGTGGTCGCCGTGCGCGTGCACCAGTGGTCCGGCGGCAGCTACCTCGAAGACCAGGACATGTGGTGGATGTCCGGGATCTTCCGCTCGGTGCGGCTGCTCGCGCGCGGGCTCGAGGACTACTTCGTACACGCCGACTTCGACCACGTCACCGGCACCGGCACGCTGCGTGTCGAGACGACCTCGCCGAGCGCGACGCTGTCCGTCCCCGAACTCGGCCTCGTGGACGCCGACCCGGCCGGGCCCTACGAATTCCCCGTCGAGCCCTGGTCCGACGAGACCCCGCGCCTGTACGAGGGCGAACTGGTGGCCGACGGCGAGCGCGTGCCGCTGCGCATCGGCTTCCGGCGCGTCGCGGTGGTCGACGGCCAGATCGTCGTCAACGGCCGCCCGATCCTGTTCCGCGGCGTCAACCGGCACGAATGGCACCCGCGCACCGGCCGCGTGATCGACCGCGCGACGATGCTCGAGGACGTGCTGCTGATGAAGCGGCACAACGTCAACGCCGTCCGCACCAGCCACTACCCGCCGCACCCGGACTTCCTCGAACTCTGCGACGTCCACGGGCTCTGGGTCATCGACGAGTGCGACTACGAGACGCACGGGTTCGGCGAAGTCGAGTGGGAGGGCAACCCGAGCGCCGAGCCGGTCTGGCGCGAGTCGCTGCTCGACCGCGCGGCCCGGATGGTCGAGCGGGACAAGAACCACCCCTCGATCATCCTCTGGTCGCTCGGCAACGAGGCAGGGCGCGGCGAGAACCTGGCCGCCATGGCCGAATGGATCCGCGGCCGCGACGACAGCCGCCTGCTGCACTACGAGGGCGACTGGACCAGCTGCGCGTACATCGACGTGTACTCCCGGATGTACGCCGGCTACGAAGAGGTCGACGAGATCGGCCAGCGCGTCGAACCCTCGACCGACGACACGGCCGACGACGCGCACCGCCGCGCGATCCCGTTCATTCAGTGCGAGTACGCGCACGCGATGGGCAACGGCCCCGGCGGTCTGCGCGACTACCAGGACTTGTTCGAGAAGTACCCGCGGCTGGCCGGCGGCTTCATCTGGGAGTGGATCGACCACGGCATCGAGCAGACCGATGAGAACGGCGTCACCTACTACGCGTACGGCGGCGACTTCGGCGAGGAACTACACGACGGCAACTTCGTCGCCGACGGCCTGATCTTCCCGGACCGCACCCCCTCGCCCGGCCTGCTCGACTTCAAGAAGGTCATCGAGCCGGTGCGCGTGGCCGTGGACGCGGCGGAGCGGACGTTCGTCGTCAGCAACCTGCATCACTCGCGCGACACCGGCTACCTGCGCTGGGAGTGGGCCGTCGAGCTCTCGGGCGTCGAGGTCGCGAGCGGCGCGCTGGAGGTCGAGCCGGTCGCGGCGGGCGCGAGCCTGAGCGTGGGCTGGCTGAAGGAGATCGCTGATCTGGTGGACGGCCCGGCAGACGGAGAGCTCTGGCTCACCGTACGCGGCGTGCTCGCGGCCGACGAGCTCTGGGCTGCGGCCGGGCACGAGATCGGGTGGGGCCAGGGGCGGATCAACACTCCGCCGACCGTCGCCATCGAGCCGACCGGCGCCCTCGTGGTCCGCGACAACGTGATCGAGCTCGGCGCGGCCGTGTTCGACGCGCGGACCGGCGTGCTGCGTCGCGTCGGCGGGATCGACGTCGAGGGCCCGCGCCTCGACCTGTGGCGCGCGCCGATCGACAACGACGTCAGGAACGAGCACGGGCCGCAGCAGGCGTCGCTCGAATCGCAGTGGCACAGGGCGGGCCTGCACCGACTGCACCACAAGACCCTGAGCGTCGAGGCGACGAGCACCGGTATCGAGGTGCGCACGCGGGTCGGCGCGGCGGCCGTCGACTTCGGCATGGACGTGCTCTACCGCTGGACCAAGGACGCGTCCGACACGCTGTGGCTCGAGGTCGTCGTTGACCCGTACGGCACCTGGACCGTCCCGCTGCCCCGGCTCGGCGTCGCGCTGACCCTGCCCGGCGAGTACGACCACGTCGAGTGGTTCGGGCTCGGCCCCGGCGAGGCCTACCGCGACACCGCGAACGCCGTGCGGGTCGGCAGGTACCGCAAGTCGGTCGCCGACCTGCAGACCCCGTACGTGCGCCCGCAGGAGAACGGCAACCGGCGCGACGTGCGCTGGGCTCACATCACGGAGGCCACCGGCGACCGCGGCCTCGCTGTGCTCGGCGGGCCGGTGATCGACGTGACGGTCAAGCCGTGGAGCACGCAGGCCCTCGACGCCGCCGCTCACCGCAACGAACTGCACCCCGACGGCCGGATCCACGTCAACCTGGACCACGCGCACCAGGGCATCGGCAGCGCCGCCTGCGGCCCGGTGCTGCCCGAGAAGGACACGCTGCGCGCCGGGCACGCCCAGTTCCGCATCGGCTTCAAGGAGATCGACGGCGAGTCCTGAGCGAATCGCGGCCGCCGGTCCACTCTCGATCCGGACCGGCGACCGCGTTCACCATCTCATCCTGGCCGGGATGCGGGCCCGGTTGTGTCAGCCCTTGGCGATGGCGGTCTGCATCGCGCTGAGCTGACCGCTGAACGAGACGCCGTCCTTGACGATCGGGGTGAGCGTGCCGGCGGAGCTCACCGTGAAGCGGCCGGTCGGGCCGCCCACGACCATGTAGTGCCCGGCCGCGTATTCCCGCAGGAACAGCACGTACTGCTCACCGGTCGTGAAGAGCGGGTCGTCCTCGATCATGAGCTTCTGGCCGTTCAGCGTGCCACCGGTCTGGTGGAGCGAGAGCGTGGCCGGCTGCGCCGTCGATGCGGCCTGGATGCGGTGGGCCGGGTCGTAGAGGACGGACTCCACGGTGATCTGGAAGTCGGTATAGGGGATGTTGCCGTCGGTCGTGGTCTGGTCGAGGACCTTGGTGATCTTGGCTTCGACCGCCAGGTCGGAGTGGGACTTGAGGTCGGCGACGGAGTGGTAGTACTCGGCCCAGCTCGCGTCCAGGTAGACGGTCTTCACGGGGCTCGCGGCGACCGCGGCCGTGGGCGTGCCCGAGCCCGAGCAGGCGCCGACGGTCGCGGTCATGGTCATGGCCATGACCACGGCGGCTACGCCGATCGTCGAAGTTCGTGTGATGCGTGGCATCTCGAGAATCCTCCTGCCGGTTCTAGTAGAGGTGGTTGACGCCGTTGATGTCGTCGCTTGTCGGAGTGTCTATCCCGCAGGCGGCGCGGGTCGGAGTGTCCGGGGTCATCAATACACAGCCGTTCGTGTGGGCCAGGCCGAGCACGTGGCCGAGCTCGTGGGCTGCGACACCCTGGGTCACCGATGCGGAATAGCCGCGCGTGTAGTAGTAGTTCACGTAGGCCCAGGCGTACGAGAACGTACCGTTGCTCAGGGTGTTGTATGTGGTGAGCCCGTCCCACGTCACTCCGGAATTGTCGGCGCCCTCGAACGAGATATTGGCGCTGCCGTTGTCCACGAACACGACATTCGCGGCGCTTTCGTTCCACGCCTCGTAGCCGTTCGTGAACGCCGTCTCCACGTCGCTGAGGTACGAGCCGCGGAATCCGAAGTAGATGCTCGCGCAGCACCCGCTGCTCGGGGTGCCGCCCCACTTGTAGCCTTCGAGGTTGTAAGCCGATGCCGTGTTCGTCCCGAAAATCAGGGCTGCCACGGTGATCAGCACCATCGCTGCCATTCCCATGCGGTTTTGACGCGCCGAACGCGTCCTGGGTTCCCGCGCACCAGTTGATCGTCCCATTGTCAGCTCCCCGTCGACATGCGGGCACAGGAGACGGCGTCAGCCGGAAGCGCCGTGCTCGCAAGCCCCCGTTGCACGCCCCCTGATGAATATGAGCTCAATCATCAGCCCACGAATTTGACGCGTCAAGCCGAATGTAAATTGTGGCGAAGATTCGCCTTTTCCATCCCTTGTCGGGAAGTCGCCGTGTTACGGAATTGTACTGCTGAGGAGTTCTGGTGCGGAAATTATCGGATAATTAATTTGCCGCTTGGTCCGCGTGTATGTGCATGAATGAGGGATCATAGGTGTGGCCGCCCGGCAGGACGGGGCGCCGGACGGCGGTCGGCCCCTCGTCGTCAGTCCTTGATATCCGCCGTCATCTTCTCGGTGTGGGCCGCCTTCTCGGCGCGGGTGGACGCACGTCCCGGCACGCCCGGCCGGGTCTGCCAGGGCAGCGGCCCATGCTCGTGCCGATACTCGACGCCGAGCGCGTCCAATCGGGCGAGGTGTTCATCGAGCCGTACAGAAAATTCGTGGAAGTCGCGCTTGTCCGTGGTCCAGAGCGCCTCGGCGATCGCGCACAGCCGCGGGAAGACGTAGAAGTCGATCATGCGCGCCGAGTCGATGTGCTCGGTCCACACGTTCGCCTGCCCGCCGAGCACCAGCGCCGCCTGCTCCTCGGTGATGCCCTCGGGCACCGGTTCGAAGGCGTAGGTGTCCTCGACGGTCAGCGGGATGGAGACCGGAATCGGCTCGTCGGGACCTTCCGACTGGCGGTAGTCGAGGTAGACGGTGTGGTCCGGGCAGGCTACGACCTCGAATCCGCGCTTCACGGCCGTGACCGCGCCGATCATGCCCCGCCAGGACGCGATGACAGTGCCCTGCGGAAGCGTGCCCTCGAGCATCTCGTCCCACCCGTACACGCGACGCCCGTGCGAGGCGACGTGCTCGCTCAGTGAGCCGATGATCCAGGCCTGCAGGCCCTTCTCGTCGCCCAGCCCGCGCTCCTGGATGAGCTGCTGGGTGCGCGCGTCGGCCTCCCACTCGTCCTTCGGGCACTCGTCGCCGCCGAGCCCGATCAGCTCGCTGGGGAACAGGTCCATCAGCTCGTCGAGCACGCCCTGGTAGAACTGAATCGTAGAGTCCTCGCCGTTGAGGACGTTGTGGTTGATGCCCCAGCGCGTCCACACCTCGAGCCGCTCGTCGGGCTTGATCCCGAGTTCCGGGTAGGCGGAGATCGCGGCCTGCGAGTGCCCCGGCAGGTCGATCTCGGGCACGACGGTGATGTGCCGTGCGGCGGCGTACGCCACGATCTCCCGGATGTCGGCCTGCGTGTAGTAGCCGCCGTGCGGCCGGCCGTCGGTGTCGGCGCCCGGCTTCGCCCCGACCTGCGACTCGTGCCGCCAGCCGCCGGCCGAGGTCAGCCGCGGGTAGCGCAGGATCTCGACCCGCCAGCCCTGGTCGTCGGTCAGGTGCAGATGCAGGGTATTGAGACGGTGCACGGCCATCAGGTCGAGGAAGCGGAGCACCTCCCGCTTGGGCAGGAAGTGCCGCGACACGTCCAGCATCGTCCCGCGCCACTGGAACCGCGGCGCGTCCGCGATCGACACGGCCGGGACCGCCCAGCGCTCGTCGCGGACGAACGCCAGCCGGTAGACGCTCGGTGGCAGCAGTTGCAGCAGCGCCTGGCAGCCGTAGAACACCCCTGCCGCGTCCCCTCCGGCGATTCGCACGCCGGACGAGGTGACGGTCAGCTCATACGCCTCCGGGCTCAGACCGGCGCCTAGCTCCAGCGAGATCGCCGGGCCGTTCGCGTCAGCTTTCGGGTCAGCGGTTTCGCTCGTCGGCAGCGGCAGTCCCGTCGGCGGCCGCAGCGCAGACTGCAGCCAGTGGGCCGTGCCGGAGAGCGCGGGATCGGCGACGCGGATCAGGGTCGACACGGTGAGCGAGAATTCTCCGTCGTCGGCACGGTACGTCGTAGGGCGGGGCAGCAGCATGGACCCGATCGTCCTTTCGTGGCCATAGAGGTCTGGACCAATGTCCATTTCTCCATACTGGCCGGGGACGACCGTCCCTGTCACCCCTTACCGGGCAACTTTCGGATCTTCCGCACCCGCCTGCTCCCGGTCGCGCAACTCGCGGCGAAGGATCTTGCCCGAGGCCGACTTCGGCACGAGGTCGATGAACTCGACGCGGCGGACCTTCTTGTACGGCGCGACGTGCCCGGCGACGTAATCCATCACCTGCTGCTCCGTGAGCTCACCGTCAGCCCCGACGCTCGCCCGCCGCACGACGAAGGCCTTCGGCACCTCCTCGCCCTCCTCGTCGAGCACGCCGATGACCGCCGCGTCGGCGATCCCGGGGTGCGTGAGCAGCAGCGCCTCCAGTTCGGCCGGTGCCACCTGGTAGCCCTTGTACTTGATCAGCTCCTTGATCCGGTCCACGATCGTCACGCGGCCGGCCGCGTCCACGGTCGCGATGTCGCCGGTGTGCAGGAAGCCGTCCGCGTCGATCATCGCGTCGGTCGCGGCCGAGTCGTCGAGGTAGCCGAGCATCACGTTCGGGCCCTTGACGCACAGCTCGCCGCGCTCGCTCACCCCGGACGTCGGCTTCGGGATCTCCTTGCCGGTCAACGGGTCGAGCAGCAGGTTCTCCGAATTCGGCACCGGATAGCCGACGCTCTCGCAGGAAACCTCGCCCGCGCTCGCCTCCGGCGTGAAGTGCGAGACCGGGCTCAGCTCGCTCATCCCGTAGCCCTGCACCACGACGACGCCGAGCCGCTCGGCCAGCGTGCGGCCGAGTTCCCCGTCCAGCGGGGCCGCGCCGGAGAGCACGACGCGCAGGGTGCTCAGGTCGTAGTCGTCGACCAGGGCTTGCTTGGCCAACGCGACGGCGATCGGCGGCGCGATGAACGTCCACGTCACCTGGTACCGGGCGTGCGCCTCGAGGAACGCCGCGAGGTCGAAGCGCGGCATCGTCACGAGCGCGGACCGGCGGCGCAGCGACAGGTTCAGCAGCAGGGTCATTCCGTAGATGTGGAAGAACGGCAGCACCGCCATGACGACGTCGTCCCGCCGCACGAGATGGTTCTCGACCTGCGCGAGGTTGGCGACGAGGTTGCGGTGGCTCAGCCGCACCCCCTTCGGCCGGCCGGTCGTGCCGGAGGAGTAGGGGAGCGCGGCCAGGTGCGTCGCGGGGTCCAGCGTCAGATCCGGCGCCGGGGCTCCTTCCGCGATCAGGGCGCTGAGGACCGGGTGACGTCCGTCGTCGAGCTCGCTCTCGTGCAGCAGGATCACCCGCTCCGGCGCGAGGCCCGCGGCTTCGGCACCGGCCAGCGCGTTCGCCGCCACCGCCGGGTCCACGATCAACGCGACCGCGCCGCTCGCCCTGATCTGCTTCGCGATGTCCTCCGCGGTGGCCAGCACCGGCATCGTCGTCACCGCCGCCCCGGCGCGCAGCACCCCGTGGAACGCGATGCCGAAGCCGGGCCCGTTCGGCGCGTGCAACGCCACGACCTGCCCCGGAGCGATCCCGCGTGCCGCCAGTGCCCCGGCCGCCGCCGTCGCCTGGTCGCGCAGCTCGCGGAAGCTCAGGCGCGTATCGCTCGACGCGTCGATGAACGCGACCCGATCCAGGTCGGCCTCGTCGAGACCGCCGAAGATGTAGTCGAACAGGGAGACGTCCGGGATGGACACCGGAGGCAGGGGGCTCGCGAAGGTCATATTTTTTCGGACCCGATCTACGTTGATCCAGCCGGAAGGGGGTAGCTGACGCCAAGCGCAGAATATCCGAAGGCGTGACCAGGTGCAGCCCCTCAGCGACGCCGTCGTGTCGGCCGTGTCGGCCCGGGGTTCGGCGTGCTCAGGTGGCAGACTGCGGGCCATGGATTTCGACGTCGTGTTTTCGGGCGTGCCGATCACGGATCTCGACACCGCCAGGGACTGGTACACCCGCTTGATCGGCCGCAAGCCGGATATCCCGGTGAACGAGACCGAGGACATGTGGGGGCTCACGGACACCGCGTTCCTCTACATCGTGCACAACCCCGACCGCGCGGGCCGGTCCGTGGTCACGATGGCCGTCGCCGACCTGGACGCCTCGGTCGCCGAGGCCGCCGGGCGCGGGGTGCGCAGCGGGCCGATCGAGCAGGTGGGCACGGCGGGACGCAAGGCCCTGTTCACCGACCCGGACGGCAACGAGATCGCGTTGGTCCAGGTGAATCAGCCCACGAGTTCGTGAGCCGGGCGTCCGCCCGAATTGTGTGGACGTGATCGACGGGGGCCGGGCACGATGGTCCGATGCGTGTCCACTATGCAGATCCCCGAGCGATGGCGGCTCTGCGGCGAGAACATGTACGCCCGGCACTCGATCGCGTACGACGACCTCAAGGCCTACTTCTACGGCTTCTCCGTCTGGGACGGGCGGCACTGTCTGGACTGGGACTCCACGGTCGAGTTCCTGCACGGCATCGGCGTTCCGACGCCGCCGGTGCTGTGGCGCGGCGTGTTCGATGAGAAGGCCATCAGGGCTCTGCATCTCGACATGGCCAGGCAGGAGGGCTACGTCGTCCGCACCGTCGCAGGGTTCGATCGCGACGAGTTCGCCGGGCGTGTGGCCAAGTGGGTGCGGCCGTACCACGTGCAGACGGACGAGCACTGGATGCACGCCGAGATCAGACGGAACGAGACCGGGCCCGAGCGCTGCTTCTGGGCCGTGCGCTCGGGGTCGAACCTTGACGCGTTCACGCTGCTCCTGGCGCTCGGCGTCGATACCGAGATCCCCGACGAGCCCGGCCACCCCGACTACTCCGCTCATGTCGATGAACTCGACATGGCAGTCGGCGAGACCCTCGCCCGCCTCGACACGGCCCACCGCTTCGGCGACGTCCGCCTCATCGCGGCCCTCTCCGCCCTGCTGCACCGCGAGGAGCGCGGCTACGTCGCCACCAGGCTCGCAGGCAGCTCGATCGGCGTGCCGCTCGCCCGCCGCGTAGCCGACCTCGTCGGCCTGCACCGGAGCCTGCACGCGCCATTCCCCGACGAGCAGCGTCGCAGCGGCCTGGCACGCATGTCCCTGGCGGCGGACCTCGGCGCCCTGCACGCCCTCGCCGAGGCCGCGCTGGCCGTCGCGCGCCCCGAGGACGTGGACGTGAGCGCCGCCCGCGAGCAGATCCAATGGTCCGCCCTGCACGCCGAGGACGCCGGCCTGCTCCAGCCCGAGCCCTGGCGCCCCCTGCGCTGACGGCCGCGCTCGACCGGCTCAAGGCGAGCCTGCGCAGCGCGGACGCGGGCACCGAGATCCTCTGGGACGCGACCGGCCTCAACCGCAGCCAGCGAAACCTCGTCCTGCGCGCCGCCCGGGCGGCCGACGCGAGCGTCACCCAGGCGGTCTTCCTCGTCGACGAGCACGAGCTTCACGCCCGCAACGCGGCCCGCCCCAACTCCGTCCCCGAGCAGGTCCTAGCCTCGCAGCTGTACCGCTACCAGCCGCCGTACCCCGGCGAGGCCCACCGCATCTGGTACCTCGGCCCCGCCGGCACCATCGCGGACGTCGACGGGGAGCTCTACCAGGACGCGGACTAGCCAGGCGACGTATCTCAGCTATGCCGGCAGGATCCTGCGCAGCCCGCCGGGCCCGCCGCGCGGCTGCCACTCGCGGGGGTAGCCCAGCGAGACCTCTTCGAAGCGCACGCCGTCTTCCCAGGTCGTGCGCGGGATGTGCAGGTGTCCGTAGACGACGGCTTTGGCGTTGAAGCGGAGGTGCCAGTCCGCGGTGCGCTCGGTGCCGCACCACTGCGCGAACTCCGGGTAACGCAGTACCTTTGTCGGCTTGCGGGTCAGCGGGAAGTGGTTGACGAGGATCGTGGGCAGGCCGTCCGGCCGGGCCTCCAGCCGGCGCTCGGACTCCTTGACCCGGGCCGCGCACCACTCATCGCGCGTGAGGTACGGGTCCGGATGCAGCAGGACCTCGTCCGCGCAGACCACGCCGGTCTCGTAGGCGTACGCGAGTCCCGCTTCCTTCGTCGTGGTCCCCGGCGGATGGAACGAGTAGTCGTACAAGACGAACAACGGCGCGATCACGACCGGCCCGCCCTCACCCTCCCACACCGCGTACGGGTCCTCGGGCGTGAGCACGTCGAGGCGGCGGCAGAGCTCGACCAACTGCCGGTAGCGCTCCTCGCCGCGCGACTGGACCGGGTCGGTCTTCGGCGTCCACAACTCGTGGTTGCCGGGAACCCAGATGACCTTCTCGAAGCGGGAGCGCAGCGTGTGTAGCGCGCGGGCCACGTCGGTGAAGCGCTCGGCCACGTCGCCCGCGAGGATCAGCCAGTCCTCGGCCGACTCCGGCCGCAGCGTGTCGACGTGGTCGCGGTTCTCCGCGTACGCCACATGCACGTCGCTGATCGCGAACAGACTGCCCGGCATCGTGACGCCGCCTTCCTCGCCGTGGACCGAAGATCCCGCAGATCATCGTAGACCGCCGGGCGGCCGCGGAATTCGTCGCCGCGGTGACGATCAGCGGTCCGGCTCGGTGACCTTGCCCTCCGCCACGGCGAAGCGCCGGTTCACGGTGACCGCCTCCAGCATCCGCCGGTCGTGCGTCACCAGCAGGAACGTCCCGGGATAGTTCGCCAGCGCCGACTCCAGCTGCTCGATCGCGGGCAGGTCCAGGTGGTTCGTCGGCTCATCGAGAATCAGCAGGTTGACGCCGCGGGCCTGGAGCAGCGCGAGGGCCGCGCGGGTGCGCTCGCCGGGGGACAGGCCCGCGGCCGGACGCAGCACGTGCTCCGCCCTGAGTCCGAACTTCGCCAACAGTGTTCTGAGTTCGGCCGGAGGCAGATCCGGCACGTGCGCCGCGAAGGCTTCCAGCAGCGGCAGGTCCCCGGTGAACAGGCTGCGCGCCTGGTCCACCTCGCCGACCACGACGCCCGAGCCCAGCGAGGCCTGCCCCGACTCCAGCTCGTACCGGCCGAGCAGCGCGCCGATCAGCGAGGACTTGCCCGAGCCGTTCGGGCCGGTGATCGCCACCCGATCGGCCCAGTCGATCTGCAGGTTGACCGGCCCGAGAGTGAATCCGCCGCGCCGCACGACCGCCTCGCGCAGCGTCGCCACGACCGCCCCGGAGCGCGGCGCCGCGGCGATCTCCATCCGCAGCTCCCACTCCTTGCGCGGCTCCTCCACCACATCGAGCCGCTCCAGCATCCGCTCGGTCGCCTTGACCTTCCCGGCCAGCTTCTCCGAGCGCGCGACCTGCGCGTGCCGGACGTTCTTGTCGTTGTCAGTGGCCTTCGACTTCGCCTCGCGCACGCCCTTGTCGGCCCAGCCGATCTGCGTCCGCATCCGGCCCTCGAGCCCTGCCCGCGTATCCGCGTACTCCTCGTAGGCGTCGCGCGCCTGCCGCCGGGCCCGCTCACGCTCCTCCAGGTACGCCGCGTACCCGCCGCCGTAGACCCGCACCTGCTGCTGCGCGAGATCGAGCTCGACGACGCGGTGCACGATGCGGTCGAGGAACGCGCGGTCGTGGCTGACCAGGACCGTCCCGGCGCGCAGGTTGCGCAGGAAGTCCTCGAGGAGTTCGAGCCCGGCCAGATCGAGGTCGTTCGTGGGCTCGTCGAGCAGGAACACGTCGTAGCGCGAGAGCAGCAGCGAGGCCAGGTTGGCCCGCGCGGCCTGGCCGCCGGAGAGCGTCGTCATCGGCTGGTCCAGGCTCACCCGCAGCCCGAGCGTCCCGGCGACCTTCTCGGCGCGCTCCTCCAGGTCGGCGCCGCCGAGGTTCAGCCAGCGGTCGAGCGCGGCGGAATACGCGTCGTCCGCGCCCGGCGCCTGCTCGACCAGCATCTCCGTCGCCGCGTCCAGTTCCTCCTGCGCGCGGGTGACGCCGGTGCGTCGGCCGAGGAACGCGCGTACGCTCTCGCCCTCATGCCGATCCGGCTCCTGCGGCAGGTACCCGACGGACGCGGTCGGCGGGCTGAGGGCGATCGTTCCGCCCTCGCCCGCCCCGTCGTCGAGCCCTGCGAGCAGCCGCAGCAGCGTGGATTTTCCGGCGCCGTTCACCCCCACGAGCCCGGTGACCTCGCCCGGCGCGACGACCAGGTCGAGGCCCGAGAACAGGATGCGGTCGCCGTGCCCGGCGCTGAGGTTCCTGGCGGTGAGGGTCGCGCTCATTTGCCCGATCCTAGCCGCTTGACCTGCCGCCTTCGTACGGGATTTAGCGCGAGCCGGTTACTCGGCCACCACCGCCGAGAGCGCCGCGAGCTGCTCGTCGACCTTCTCGGCGTGCTCCCGCGCGTCCCGCGCCGCCTTCTTCGGGCTCCAACGCCCCGTCAGCAGCCAGGTGAAGGGCAGGAAGAAGAGCTGCGCGCCGAAGCAGATCCACCACCAGCGCTGCCACTGGATCGGCGACTGCTTCGCTGCCTGCTCCACCGCCGGCGCGTTGGCCTGCAGATACTTCAGCTCGGCAACGACCTTCGGATCCTGCAGCCCGGGCCCGTACGTCGCGACCAGTGCGAGATCCGAGGTCGGCACGGCGGCCAGGGCCTGCAGACGCGCTGCGGCCTCGGTCGCCGGGATGCTGAACTTCGTCGCGATCTCGGTGACCGCTGTCGTCAGCGCGGTGGTGTTCGACGGGTTCGCCTGCAGCGCGGCCTGAGTCGATGCGTCGATCGCCTGGGCCGTCGCCAGCTGCGCCGCGTCCGTGGTCGCGATCGCCTGGACGCGCGTCGCGATCGTCGGATCGGCCGCGACCGCCTTCACCGTCGCGTTCTCGCTCGCCGTCAGACCCGGCGTCTGTCCGGCCGCTGCCGCCGCGACCTGCGTGCCCTGGCCGACCAGGTTGCTCGCCGCCGGGATCACCGCGATCAGCACGAGCAGCGCGACCACGACGACCGTGCGCAGCGTCGCGCCCCAGACCGCGAGGCCGGTCGCCGTCGCCGCCGGATTGTGCTTCTCCACGGTCTCGGTGAACGCGGCCATCCACGCGGCGAACGCGAACGCGCCGCCGGCCGAGATCGGGATCAGTATGCCGACGAACGCGTAGTAGCCGGTCGTCGGATGCGTCGTCGCGATCGCGAAGAACGCCACGCCGACCGCGCTCGCCACCCCGCCGAGGATCATGAACGGTTTGCGCACCTTGAGCCAGTCCGAGAGCAGGCCGGCGACCAGCAGCGCGAGCGCGTTCACGGCCCAGTACCAGTTGGACAGCGCGTTCGCCCGCGCCTCCGAGTACCCGAAGTTCGTCGCGTAGTAGACCACGAACAGGCCGGCCGCGATGTAGTAGAAGAGCAGGAACACGCTGATCGCGATCGCCGGGCCGATGATGTCGCGCCGCAGCATCTGCCGCCAGTGGCCGGACAGCGCCTCGTCCGGATCGATGCCGCGCGCGTTCGCCTCGATCAGCGTCTTCTCCCGCAGGCTGACCATCAGCTGGTCGCGCAGCTGCGGCGCGAGTTCGCGCAGCCCGATGAAGGCGACCACGGCCATCGCGATCCCCACGATGCCGCAGATCCGGAACTGGTACTGCCAGTCCGGATGCGCGTCCAGCGTGTGGCTGGCGACCTCGCTCACGACCAGGCTGCCGAGCACAGGACCCATCGTCCAGAAGCACATCGCCGACGCCCGCCCGAGCTGCGGCGAGAAGTCGCGGATCAGCGCGGGCGTCGCGACCAGGATCATCCCCTCGACGAAGCTGACGACCGCGAACAGGCTCAGGTAGACCCATTTGTCGGTCGCGTTCGCCAGGCCGAACAGCACCAGCGCGCCGGTCACCGCCAGCCCGTAGACCACCAGGTTCGACCGCCCCCAGCGATCGGCCAGCCCCGCGACGACCGAGGCCAGCGCGCCGACGCCGTTGCCGACGATGGAGATCGAGATCAGGTAGACGAGCGTCATGTGCAGGTTCGCGGCCAGCGCGGTGGCCACCGAGCCCTGCACGTAGAGCTCGTAGTAGAGGGTGATCGTCGCCAGGACGACGATCGCGAGGTACGCGGTGCGCGGCCCGGTGGACGGATAGTGGTCCAGCTGCCTGCCCCAGATGCCGCGTTTCGCCTGGATTCTGGTCGCTTCGATCGTCATTGTCGGTCCACTGCTCCTTTGCAGTTGACTGAGCGCTTGCTTAGAGCCTTCGCCGTGTTTTAGCGCGCCTCGGCGCCTTTGCCAAGGGGTGAAGGGTCAACTCGTCAGTCCGCGGGCCCGTGCTTGCGCTCAAGAGTTGTAGACGTCCTGCTGCTCGCCACCGTGGTCCGAGCACGCGCCGCGGCGTCCGCCGGACATCGAGTACGTCCCATCGCTGCACTCGACCATGTACCCCTTCCCGTTCGAGAAGTTGTCGATGCAGTCGAAGTACTCGCAGACGTTTGAGTCAGGGTCGGAGATCGTCGACCCGCCGCAGAAGTTGTATCCGTCAGGATTCTGCGGGGCACCGCAAAGAGTGTCGGCCTGAGTTGTCGGGGCCGGCGCGGGCGCCTGCGACGTGATCGGCGCGGCAGCGGGCGTCGTCACCGGCGGTATGGCATAACGGGCTCCCCACTCTGAGCGCTTGCGCTTGTAAAGGAGCGCTCACACTACAACTCGGGTGGGGAGCCCGCCGGGCATTCCTCAAATCGATGTCAGAGCGTCGCCTCAGACGGGTCCCAGGACACCGGCAGCGGCTCCGACTTGGCGGTTTCGCTCTCGACCTTCTGGAACGAGCCCTCGGCCGCCGACCTCGAAATCGCCGACATCACGTCCAGCACATGCATGCCAAGCTCGCCGGACGCGCGGTGCTGCGCTCCCGACCTGAGCGCGCGTGCCATGTCGACGACGCCGATGCCGCGGCCGGCTTGCGTGCCCTCGACCGGCAGTTCGCGCCAGTCCGCGTCCTGCGGGCTGCGTACGAGCAGCGGTCCGCCGAAGGTGTTCGGGTCCGGCAGCGCCAGCGTCGCCTCGGTGCCGCCGAGCTCAAGCAGACGCTTCGGCGCGGGGGAGTCGAAGCTGAAGGTCGATCGCGCGCCATAGCCCTCGGCGAACTCCAGCAGCGCCGTGACGTGCGTCGGGACCTGGACCGGGAACTCCTTCCCTGCTTTAGGGCCCGCGCCCACGACCCGCGTCGTCCGTGCCTTGCGGCCGGTCGCGGCGACCGAGCAGACCGGGCCGAGCAGCGCGACAAGCGCCGTCAGGTAGTACGGGCCCATGTCGAACAGCGGGCCTGCCCCGTCCACGTAGAAGAACTCGGGGTTCGGGTGCCAGCCCTCCGGACCCATGCTCTCCAGCGCGCTCGTCGCGGCGACCGGCTCGCCGATCACCCCCGCGGCGACCGCGCGCAGCGCCGACTGGATCCCCGCGCCGAGGAACGTGTCCGGCGCGTTGCCCACCTTCAGACCGCGCTCGGCGGCCTCGGCCAGCACCGCGCGGCCGCTCGCCACGTCCGGCGCGAGCGGCTTCTCGCCGTACACGTGCTTGCCCGCGCGCAACGCCGCCAGAGCCACGTCCGCGTGCGCGGCCGGGATGGTGAGGTTGACGACGATCTCGACCTCGGGGATCGCGAACGCGGCCTCGGGCGAACCCGAGACCTCGACCCCGTATTCGGCGGCGACCTGCGCGGCGCGGGCCTCGTCGATGTCCGCGACCGCCAGCACCCGTACATCGGGGAACTTCGTCAGGTTCCCGAGGTACTGGGCGCTGATGTTCCCGGCGCCGACGAGCGCGACGCCGACCGGTCCGCTGTGCCCGCCGCTCAACGCCCGTCCCCCTCGAGTGATGCGACGTACGCGCGGCTTTCCCCGATCGCCGCGAACACGTCCGTCGCGCATTCGTCGAACTCGATGATCCGCCACGCCCCGGCCGGCGCCGCCGCGAGGACCTCGGGGACCGTCATCGCGCCCTGGCCGACGGCCACGTTCGGCTCGCCCTTGCGCAGCGGGCCGTCCTTCACGTGCAGGGCCTCGACCCGCGAGCCGAGGCCGCGCAGCACCTTCGGCACGTCCGCGCCGCCGACCGCGGCCCAGTACGTGTCTATCTCCAGGAAGACCTCGGGCGCGAGCAGTTCGGCGAGCACCTCGAGGCCGTGCTTGCCGTCGAGGACGGGCTCGAACTCCCACCAGTGGTTGTGGTAGCCGAGCCGCAGGCCGTGCCCGGCCGCCTTCTCGGCGAGCCCGTTGAGCAGCTCGGCCGCGCGCTCCAGGCCCTCGCGGCTGGTGAACTGCTCGTGCGGGATCCCGGCGGGCACGATCGCCAGGTCGGTGCCGAGCGTGGCGATGGCCTCGAAGACCGGGCCCGGGTCCGGCTCGAGCAGGCCCATCGCGTGCGCGCTGGAGACGGTCAGGCCGAGGTCGTCGGCGACCTTGCGGAAGCCGACCGGGTCCGCGGTCGGCTGGAAGGGCTCGACCGCCTGGAAGCCGAGGTCCGCGAGCTGCCGCAGCACCCCGTCGCGGTCCCGGGCGATCTGCTCGCGGACGGTGTAGAGCTGGATGCTCAGTGGGCGGGTCATCTGAAGGAAGCCTCCTTGCTGCCTAAGCTCAGACAGTTCAATGATGTGCGTGACGCGCCGTCAGCCGGTGATCAGCGGGCGCAGCGTACGGTATGCGATCTCCAGCCCCTGCTTCACCTTGGTCTCGGTGCCGCTCCACACCGGGTCCTCGTGCTCGACCGAGAGCACTCCGGTGAACCCGCCTTCGTACAGCGCGTCGACGACGCCGCTCCAGTCCACCTGGCCGCGGCCCGGCACCCGGTAGCGCCACCAGCCCTCGTCCCAGGGGTGCTCGCGGCCGATCGTCTTCCCGAAGAACCCGTAGCGGTTGCGCGCGGCCGGGTCGAGCTGCGCGTCCTTGGCCTGGGCGTGCGGGATCCGGTCGATGTACGGCTTGAGCGCGGTGACCGGGTCGATGCCGAGCCACAGCAGGTGCGAGGGGTCGTAGTTGAGGTACAGGCCGAGGGAGAACATCCACTCCCACAGCTCGGGCGAGTAGGCGATGTTGCCCGGGTAGCCGTCCGGGTGCCAGCCCTCCATGACGCAGTTCTCGATGATGATCTTGATGCCGCGTTCCCCGGCGTAGTCCACCAGCGGCGGCAGCACCCGGTCGGCCAGCGCGACGTTCTCCTTCACCGACAGGCCGTTGTGCCGCCCGATGAACGTGCCGACGCTCTCCACGCCCAGCAGCGCGGCCGCGTCCACGGCGCGCTTGACGTGCGCGGCGATCTCGGCCCGCCGCGACTCGTCCGCGTGCAGGTTGTTCTCGTAGTACGCCAGCGAGGACAGTTGCAGGCCGTGCTTGGCGAACAGTTCGGTGACCTGCTCGGCCTCGCCGGCGCCGAAGTTCGCGACGTCGATATGGCTGGCCTCGAAGTCCCGGCTGCCGGTGGACGGCCAGACGGCGACCTCGAGCGCCTCGTATCCGGCGGAGGAGGCCCAGGCGGCGATGTCGGGCAGCGGGAGTTCGGGCAGGCAGGCGGTGAGGAAGCCCAGTTTCATCAGCGGACCTCGATCCAGGAGCGGGAGTGGGCGGAACGCAGCACGGCGTCGGTGATCCGGGCCGTGCGGGCGGCGTCCGCGAAGGTCGGGTAGAGCGGAGGCTGCGCTATGTCAGACCCCGAAGCGGTGGCGCGCACCGCGTCGTAGACATCGGCGACGAACAGGGCGAAGCAGTCGCGGTAGCCGAGCGGATGCCCGGCCGGGACGGGGCTCAGCCGCGCGGCCTCGGCCGAGAGCGTGCCGGGGTCGCGGATCACCGTCTCGGTCCGCTCCCGGCCGCCGAGCAGCAGCGTTTCGGGGTTCTCCTGGTCGAAGGACACGCTGTGCTCCGCGCCGTCGACCTCGAACCACAGCCGGTTCTTCCGGCCCGGCGAGACCTGCGAGACCACCAGGCTGCCGGTCGCGCCGAGGTCGGTGCGGAACGCGACGTGCACCACGTCCTCCGTGCTCACCGCCCCACTGGCGACGCGCTCCGGATGAACGGTCTGCGCCACGGCCGTCAGCTCACTGATCCGGTGCCCGGTCACCCACTCGACCAGGTCGCACCAGTGCGAGCCGATGTCGGCGAAGGCCCGCGAGGCGCCGCCGGCCGTCGAGTCCACCCGCCAGTTGTCGTCATCGGCCCGCAGCAACCAGTCCTGCAGGTAGTGGCCGTGCAGCAGACGCACCGGCCCGATCGCTCCGCTGCGCACCCGGTGGCGCGCCTCGGCGGCCATCGCGTGGTAGCGGTAGACGAAGGGTATGGCGTTGACCAGGCCTGATTTCGCCGCGAATTCGGCAAGCGAATCCGCATCCGCGGCGTCAGTCGACAGCGGCTTCTCGCAGACCACGTGCTTGCCCGCGGCCAGCGCGAGCCGGGCGAGCGGGCTGTGCAGGTCGTTCGGTGTGCAGATGTGCACGACGTCGACCTCGTCCGCCGCGCATAGGTCCTCCGACGTGTCGAAGGACCGTTCGGCGCCCAGCCGCGCGGCCGCCGCCTTCGCCCGCTCCGCGGTGGACGCCGATACGCCGACCACCCGTGCTCCGGCCCGGCGCGCGGCGTCCGCGTGCACGGCCCCGATCATGCCGGTGCCCGCGATCGCGATGCGCAACGGCTGCATGCGGTTCCTCCCTCGGGTACCCGTCAACGTTTACGGTTTACGGCCGTGACCGACGCTATGCGGCCCCTTTACGCCTGACAAGAGTCATGATTACGCTTAGTTCTGTCATAAAGAGCCTTCGGAGGATCGACGTTGGCAATCTTGAACTCGGCGGAGGAGCGCCGCCTGGCCGCGCTCAGCGAACTCGCCTGCCTGGTCGCGGACGGCGCGGCGACCACCCGCAGCGCGCTGATCGCGGCGACGGGCCTGTCCCGCTCGGCCGTCGCGCAGCGGGTGGACCTGCTGATCGAGCGCGGGCTGCTGGTCGAGACCGAGCCGCTCAAAACCGACCGCGGCAGGCCGCCGTTCACCCTAGAGCTGGTCTCCGAGGAGGCGGTCGTGGCCGGCGTGGACCTCGGCGCCACGCACAGCCGCGTCGTACTGGCCACGCTCGACGGCAAGGTGCTGGCCGAGACGGCGCGCGAGACCGACATCAACGAGGGCCCGGATCGCATCCTCGGCCGGGTCGACGAGCTGCTCGAAGGGCTCTGCCGGGCTACGCACCGCACCCCGGCGAGCCTGCGCGCCATCGGGATCGGGGTCCCCGGGCCGGTCGAGGCGGAGAGCGGCACGGTCGTCCGGCCGCCGATCATGCAGGGCTGGGACGGCTACCGGGTCCCGGCGTTCTTCGAGGGCCGGTACGCCGCGCCGGTGCTGGTGGACAACGACGTCAACATGATGGCGTTCGGCGAGTACGTGCACCGCCGCGAATCAGAGCACTTACTCTTCGTGAAGGTCGGCACCGGCATCGGCTGCGGCATCGTCTCCGGCGGCGTGCTGCACCGCGGCGCGTCCGGCGCGGCCGGGGACATCGGGCACATCAGGCTGCCGAGCCACGACGACGTGCTGTGCCACTGCGGCAACACCGGCTGCGTCGAGGCCGTCGCATCCGGCTCGGCGATCGCGGCGGCGCTGCGGGCCGAGGGCCTGGAGGCCGCTCACGCGCGCGACGTCGTCCGGCTCGTCTCCGAGGGCCATCCCGTCGCCCGACGCCGGGTGCGGCTGGCCGGGCTGAAGATCGGGGAGGTGCTCGCCTCGCTCGTGTCCTTCCACAACCCGGACACGATCGTCGTCGGGGGAGTGCTCGCCCAGCTGCACGAGGACCTGCTGGCCGACATCCGCGGCGTCATCTATCGCAGGGCCCTGCCGCTGGCCACGCGCAGTTTGAAGATCGAGACCTCGATGCTGGGCGAGCAGGCCGGAGTCCTCGGCTCGGCCCGGCTGGCCGCCCGGCACCTGCTGTCCCCGCGCGGCATCGCCGAGTTCCTCGTCGCCCGGCGGCACTGAACCCGCAGACCTTCAGAGACCCGCCAGGTACGCGTCCTCCGCCGCGTAATCGAAGAACTTCGCAAAGTACTGATCGTCCGCGGCGGGCAGCACGTGGTCCGGGTCCCCGGCGCGGTACGCGTCGAACAGCCAGTCGATCTCCTCCGCGACGGTCGCCGCGTAGTCGCCGACCGGCTTGTAGCCCAGCTCCAGCGAGGCCGTGGTGTCGAGGACGACCGGATGCGGCGTGTCCCAAGGCGTGCGGCCGAGTCCCGGGTCGGCCTTCTCGTCGAGCAGCACCTCGTCCCACGCACGCCCGAGCTGGCGGGCGATCGTCCGGGCGATCTCGCGCGCGGACGGGGCGTCCGGATCGGCGCTGTTGAGGATGCGGGCGCCGGGCTGCTGCGCGACCGTCTCGATGAGCGCGGCCATGTTGACCGCGGCCGTCGTCTGCACGACCCCGCGACCGCGTGCGGCGAGCAGCACCGCCGGGCGCCGGTCCAGCACCCGCTTGACGAACACCCACTCGCGGGCCGGCTTCGCGCCGACCCCGTGCACCCGTCCGGGACGCAGGATGCTGATCGGCAGGCCGCTGTCCAGTGCGACGCGCTCGGCCGCGACCTTGTTCGCGCCGTAGCCCTCGCGGGTCCGGTAGTCCGTGTCGCCCGGCGCCATCGTGGGCTGAGACTCGAGGATCGGGCCGCCGTAGTCGGGCTGCGTGTCGGATTGGGGGTGGTTGCCGGCCGCGTCCACGTACACGGACTTGCTGGAGATCAGCGCGGTGGACGTCGCGTGCTCGGCGAGCGGAAGCAGCAGCCGTGCGTCCGCGGGGGTGTAGCAGATGCAGTCCACGAGCAGGTCGGCGCCCGCGCCCAACACCGCCTGGAGCCGCGCCGCGTCCGCACGTTCCGCCGCGTGGAACCGGACCCCGGCCTCGGCCAGGTCCGGCGGGAAGTGCGCGGGGTCGCGGCCGGTGACCTCCACCCGCCAGCCCGCGGTCGCCAGCCGGCGTGCCGTCGCCCGTCCGATCATTCCGGTACCGCCGAGTATCAGTGCACGAACCATCCGATCATCGTATAGACGGATGTGTCAGAGCGGTGCTTACCTGCTAGGGATTGGCGTGATCCGAACTATGGTCTGGACCAGAGAACTGTAGGACGGCGTGCTTTCCGCTGTAACGCCAGTCGGACGACTCGGCGTCCAGCGCGGCCACCTTCTCCTTCGTCAGGCCCACCGCCACATCCGACTTGCACGTGCGCAGCGCGGCCACCGGACCCGGCAGATACGCCGTCAGTTCGGCAAACGACGTCGTCGGCGGCCAGAGCCGGTCGCCGACCAGCCTGCGGTAGTTGAGATCGCCCTTGACGAGCGTCAGCGTCGCCGCGCCGATCGAGTCGACGATCTGCTGCGGCAGCGAATGGAAGCTCAGCGGCGCGCAGAAGAAGTCCGGCGCCGAGAACACCACGCGCCCCTCCGAGCAGTACCGCCAGAGCCGGCGCCCTGCCTCGCCCGCCGCATCCGGTGCGGCCGCCAGGCGACGCAGCGCGGAGGCGGCGTCCTGCGTCATCGCGTCCGAGACGTAGTAGGGGCGGGGCTTGAGGTAGACCGTGGCGTTCGCGGCCCGGCCGGTCGTCAGCAGGTGATCGAGAAGCAGCAGGTCGGGCAGCAGTTCCTCGGCCGCGTTGTCCGCGATCAGGTTCACCGTGCCGGGCTCGCGGCCGTCGAGATGCGCCCAGATCTCCGCGTTGTCGTCCACGAGGAGCTGCAGGCCGGCCGGCGCGCCCGCGATCAGCTGAAAGCCCAGGTCGGCCTGGTTGCCGAACAGGGCCGAGTACAGCAGCAGGGAGTCGCGCTCGGCCGGGGAGAGCTCCTCCGAAGCCGAGGCCGCCGAGTAGTTCGCGAACTCGCGGTCAACCGAGCTCCCGGCCAGGCTGGCGGCCTTCATCGGCCCGAACGGGTCCACGCCGCACCAAGGACCGGCAAAATACCCCGTGGCCGACAGAAGCCTGCGATAGAAATAGCTCTCGGACCAGAGGAACGGCACGTCCGTCCAACGCTGTTCGTTGCCGAAGTAGGGCGCGCCCCAGGCGGTCCACTCGGCGTAGTCCCCGGCGGCCGCCACCTGCGGGTCCCGGGGGTCGAGCGGCTCCAACACGCCGGTCAGCGTCTCTTGCTCCAAGCGATGGAGGGCATCGAGTTGAGCCGGTCCGTACGGCAGCGCATCGCGCACCCGGGCGAAGAGCCTCGGGTGCCGGTCGTGGAAGACGGTGTAGGCGAACTCGGCCGGGTCCGCCGCGGTGATGACTGCTGCTGCTGCTGCGGTCGCGTCCGGATCCGGAGGCTCGGGCTGGTCGGAGACGTCCGGTCGGCGCAGGGGCTCGGCGGCTGGGCTCATGCGCACGACGCTAGCGGCTGCGATCATCCCGCGCGAGGCGGTCGGAGGACTAGTCTGGTTGACTGGCGCGAAAAAGCGGATTGCCTCGGGGACAAGCGGCTAGGGGATTGCGGATGAACACTTCGGCGACTGGGCGAGAGGAGGACAAGGTGCGGCCGGTCACGTTCGTGGCCTGCCAGAGCGTGCTGGAACTGGATCTCAGCCACGTCACCGCGCAGCGTGCGGTGCTCGATCCGCAGTTTCTGCACAAAATGGTGATGAGCGGATTCTACGGCTGGGTCGCCGAGGGCGAGCCCAATCCGAGGGCCCAGTTGCGCGTGCTGCACGCCGCGCGGGCGGACCTCGCCGACGACCTGCTGACGGTCGTCGTCCAGGCGCGCGTGCAACCCGACTGGGACCGCGTGGCCCGCGCCGCGCTGCGCAGCCGGCCCAAGCCGCTGACCGTCGAGCACCGGGTCGAAGCCGGCCGGGAGTACTCCTTCCGGACCATCGTCCATCCCACCCGCGACTCCGGCCCGCAGCGCAGGCGCCGCGACCTGACCGACCCCAAGGACGTCCTGGCCTGGTTCCTCGACCGCCTGCAGCCCGAAGGCGAGCCCCCGTTCTCCACGGACGGCCGCCGCGTCCGCCGGATCGGCGCCGACGCGCGCACCGAGCACCTCGACGTCAGAGTGCTGCCCGCGGTCCAGGAGATGCGCGACCGCCCGCGCCAGCGGATGACCCGCTCCGAGATCCAGGGCCGGCTGACCGTGACCGACCCGGACACGTTCGCGGACGTGCTCCAAGCGGGCCTTGGCCGGTCGCGGTCGCTCGGTTGTGGTCTCGTACTTGTCGAACCTCTAGACTGAGCCCGAAACACCGCCCCGCCGTCGCGGGGAAAGAGCTGTGGCACGGCCCTGTCGTTCCTTGGGACGGCAGGGCGTTCGCATTTTTCTGCTCATTTGATGTGTTCGTGGATCGGGTCCGGTTGACGGTTTGCGGTCGGCCTTCCTACGTTCCGGTGTTCCGCTGCGCTCCACACCGGACCTCGTACGGCCACGCTGGCGCTGGTGGTGGCGCCGCGTCGTGGGTTCGCCCATGTCGCTCCGCTCCTCGGGCCTTGGAGCCTTCAGGCCGTACGCTGCGCGGCCGACCGCGTCGCTGCGCTCCTTGAACGGCCGCTACGCTCCCGGCCTTTCGGCACGCGCGGGTCGGATGGCATCTGACATATCGCTGGCGAGCACGGAAGGCAGAGCACCTTCACTCAGCCCTACTCAAGCAGCGCGCGCTGCCACACCTCGAGGTTCGCTTCGATGTAGTCTGCTGCAGGCCCCCAGTGATCGCCGTGCCCCTCGGCGTAGAGCCGGGCCCAAGGCTGCTCGCCGGTCTCGGATCCGCGGCGCAATAAGTCGTACATTCCACGCGTATGACGGACGATCAGCTCGGGCAGCGCACGTCGTTGCCCCTCGTCGAGCCCATATCCGTCCGCGAAGGCCCGCAGGCGCGGAGCGTCGTCGGCCGGATTGCCCACGGCATGCATCGACACGAAGCCGTGCGCCGCGTACGCGAGATCCCACAGTCGCGACCCGGGACCCGCGCCGTCCCAATCGATGAAGACCCAGCGCCCGTCATCGGCGAGCACGAGGTTCCAGGGCGCGAGGTCGCGATGGCAGATCAGATCTGTGGCGTCCGACGGGATTGCGACGTTCCACACCGCATCGGCGGACGGCACGAAGCTCGCCGTGGCGTCGTGTAACTCCCGAATCAGCCGTCCCACGCGCTGTAGCTCGGGGGTGGTGAACGGAGGCTGACCATACGCGTTGGCCATCGTTCCGGGGATGAACTCGAGGACTTGGCGCCCGCGCTCGTCCTGTCCCAACGCTTTCGGAGCCGCCTCGAACCCGACGTCGGCCAAGTGTCGGAGCAGAGCCTCGACCGCCGGGGTCGACGCGGTGACCGGCTTGCGGACCGTATCCCCGACCCGCACGACCCAGGCGGACACGTTCCCACCGGTCAGTGGAGTCTCTACGGATTCAGCTTCGCGCATGCGGCGACCCGCTACGCCCCGAGCCGCAACACGAAATAGTGCAGCGACTCCGTCGTGCGCACCCGCTCGAAGCCGTTCTTCTCCAACACCCGCTGCGAGCCGACGTTGTCCAGATCCGTGTCAGCGTTGACCGCCGTCACGCCGCCGTGCGCGCGGCAGATCGCCACGAGACCCGCCACGGCCTGCGTGCCATAGCCCTGACCCCACTCGGGCTCGACCATGCCGTAGCCGATGGTGACCTCGCCGGCCTCGGTCGGCGGACCGAAGAAGCCCGCGGTACCGATCACGTTGCCGTGCGCGCGCGGGACCAGGACGTACGAGCCGAACGGGGCCGGGTCCTCGCTCGCCGCGGCCAGCATCCCGGCGGGGTCGGCGTCATCCTCGCGCGGGAAGCCCTCAGCCCAGCGGTCCTGCGGGCCGGGGCTCCCGGCGGCGATGCGGGCGGCCTGATCCTGCGTCATCGGGACCAGGTCTACGGTGGCGGTCTGTGCGTCAGTCATGGTGGTGCCGATCCAATCAGACGACGGCGATGGCCACCACCGAAATAAATACGCAGTAGTACGAGTACGACTACTCGGCCCGCGCCGCGTTCTTCGTGATCTCGTCGACGAACGAGTCCCACAGCTCCGGCGGCAGGTCGTGGCCCATGCCCGGGTACGTGCGCAGCACCGAGTCCGGGATCGCCGCGGCGGTCGCCCGGCCGCCGCTGATGTTGATCAGCGGGTCGGCCTCGCCGTGGATGACGAGGGTGGGCGTGGTGACGCCCTTGAGGCCCGGCGTGCGGTCCGGGGAGGCGAGGATCGCGGCGAGCTGGCGCGCTGAGCCGGCCGGATGGAAGCCGCGGTCGTAATAGCCCGCCTCGACCTCGCGCAGGTACTCCTCGGTGCGCGGATAGGCCGGGGACTGGAAGACGCGCCACGATGCGACGCCGCGCTCGATCGCCTCCTCGCGGTTCGTCGCGGACGGGGTGAGCAGCACGGTGACGGCCTCGGGCGAGGGCTGGCCGACATCGGCGGCGCCGGTCGTGGACATGATCGAGCAGGCCGACAGCAGTCTGTCCGGGTGACGCAGCAGCAGCTCCTGCACGATCATCCCGCCCATCGACACGCCGACCACGTGCGCCCGCTCGATCTCCAGCGCCTCCAGCAGCCCGGCCGCGTCGTCCGCGAGGTCGGCCAGCAGGTACGTGACGTCGGAGTGGTCGCCGAGGAGCACCGACTGCACGTTCGGCACCGGAGCCTCGTCGAAGTGCGTGGTCAGGCCCATGTCCCGGTTGTCGAACCGGATCACGTGGAACCCGCGTTCCGCGAGCAGCTCGCAGAATTCCGGCTCCCAGCCGGTCAGCTGCATGCTCAGGCCCATGATGAGCAGCAGCGCCGGATCCGTCGGCGAGCCGAAGGTGTCGTACTCGATCTCGATCCCGTTGGCGTGGCGGCGTGGCAAGGTCAGCTCCTTCGTCGGACAACCCCGGACGGCCGCTGGGCCGCCCGCTCCTGCACGAACGCGGCCCGCGTGGCCGCTGACCTGCGAGGCTAGCGCATCTCGGGCGTCCGCGCCGCCTGAACGCCGGACAAACGCGGCCCGAAAGCGATTCGAACAAAGTGTCGCCGGGTGGCACTAGGCTGTCCCGCGGCGGCCATCGCGGTGCCCGGCGCCGCCGGCCCGGCGGCCGAGGACTGACATTGAAGGAGCCCAGCCTTGCCCGTCGAGGTCGTCCGATCCCGCGACCCGCTGCCCGAGCCCGGGCACGGCCCCACCGTCTTCCTGGCCGGCCCCACTCCGAATTCGGCCGACGTCCGCTCCTGGCGGCCCGCCGCGATCGAGCTGATCACCGCCCGCTGGACCGCGCCGCGGACGCTCAGCATCCTGAGCCCCGAGGACACCGGCTTCCGGTACGACAAGCACTTCGACGCGCAGGTCGACTGGGAGACGGACGCCCGGGCCCAGGCCGACGTGATCCTGTTCTGGATTCCGCGCGACGTGCGGACCATGCCCGGCTACACGACCAACGTCGAGTTCGGGCTGGACGTCGCGACCGTCCCCGAGCGCGTGGTCCTCGGCTGCCCGCCCGACTGCCCCAGCCCCGCCCAGAACCGCTACCTCATCAGCGTGGCGAAGCGCCGCGGCGTACCGGTTCTCAGCACTCTGGCCGAGACGGTCACCGCGGCGCTCGCCCTCGTCACCGCTCGCTAGCGGCGGCCGAGGCAGTCGGACGCAGGCCTCAGCCGAGCGTCCACTGCTGGTTGCTGCCGCCGTTGCACGTCCACAACTCGACGTCGGCGCCGTTGGCGGTGCTCGCTCCGGTCACATCCAGGCATAGACCCGATTGGACCTCGGTGATCGTGCCGTTCGAGTTGAACGACCAGGCCTGGTTCGTTCCCTGATTACAGGCGTAGATGTCGACCTTCGTGCCGGCCGTCAGCCCTTGACCGTAGCCGTCGAGGCACATCTGCGAACTGCCGCTGTAGACGGTCAGCTGGTCCTGCGTGGTGTGCGTGAACTCCTGGTTGCTGCCGGCGTTGCAGGTGTAGATGTCCAGCTGGGTGCCCGCTGTGTCCGAGCTGTTCGGTACGTCCAGGCACTTGCCCGCGCCCACGGCGTTGATCTCGCCGGTGCCGGCGCTCGGGAAGGCATAGTCCGTCGCGACGATGTTGGACTGGACCGCGGTGTCGGCCGCGTCGCTCGGCTCGCCCGAGGTCATCACGCCCTCGAAGAAGTCCCCGACGCTCGAGTTGCTGTCGTCGCCGCCGGTGCCGAGGACGATCGCGCCCTCGAGGTGCATCGGGGTGTAGCCGCTGGTCGTCGGCAGCGCACCCGAGTACCAGGTGCTCAGGCTGCCGGACTGCGCGTTGCCGCCCTTGATCTCGTACGTCGTGGTGTTATTGCTCTTCACCAGCGCCGTGACGAACGCGCTCGAGTTTCCGCTGTTCGCGGAGTTGACGCCGTTGCCGCCCATGAACAGGCCGTTCTCCAGGTCCGCCTGAACCCACGGACCCGAGCCGGTGCACGGGGTGAACCAGCACTCGGTACCGAAGTTGATCGACTCCATGTGGCCGTTGCCGGTGTCGTCGTTGCTGGTCTCGGCGTTGCCGTAGTCGAAGCAGCAGCCGCCGTTGACGTGATCGGCGCTGGTGACCATGTACTCGTCCTGGGCCGTGGAGCCGGTCGGCACGTCGGTCGTGGAGTCGTCCCGGTAGCCGACGCCTGCGGTCACGTACACGCCGTAGGCCTTGTTGCCGTCGATGGTGATCGGCAGCGCGTTGGCGATCGCTCCGACGTCCGCCTTGCCGTTGCCGCCGGCGCCCTCCACGGTCAGGTTGTTGCCGTGCCCGGACTGGTCGAAGATCTCGGTGATGCGGCAGAGCGTGTTGAGGCAGAACGAGTCCTGCGCCGCCGCGTCGGCGTAGCCGCCGGCGCTGAGCGTGTCGATGTCCTCGCTGGTGCCGTCGGAGGTCCGGGTGACCTGGTAGAGCGGGCCGTCGTAGGCCGCGTACAGGGCGCGGGTGGTGCTGTGCGCCGCTACGCAGGAGGTCCCGTAGGACGCGTAGATGTCGCAGGGGAGTGAGGTGGCCGCCTGCGCCGTGCCGCCCCCGGCCACGACCAGCCAGGCGAGGACGAGCGCTGCCGCGGTCACCAGCGTGACGAGCGGGGAGCGCGGGGATATGAGGGTTCGCTGTTTCACGATGTGCCCATTCTGTTAGCGCTAACAACTTTGTGAGCGAAAAACCGCAGGCCACGGCCTACGGGAACGGGGTGGGTACCCATGCTGGAGCGGAGCAATCGCGCTCACTATGGCGCGGCTCAGAGATTGCGTCAAGGTTTCGCAGCGCACAGATTGTGAACGCCAACATCATTTGCGAGCTGCTGGGCCAGTCGCGTGTCGCTGAGATCTCGCCGCATGCGGCCGGTTCCGCGAGCATGGGCGCCATACCGTGTCCACATACATATCCATGCCAGGATCTCCGATCAATAATTTACCTCCGAACTCTCATCTGGAACCGTCCACAGTGGACGGTCTTGACACGCCGCCCCGCACGTCGCAGACTTCCACGCATGTGGAGCGTGACGCCTGACCGCGAGGCCGTGTCGCAGGCCTTCGCGAGGGAGAGCGAGCGAGTCGTCGGCCTAGTGCGCGGATGCAGCGACCTCGCGGAGCCGGTACCTGGGCTGAACTGGACCGTCGGCCAGCTCGCGGCCCATCTGACGGCCGTGTACCTCGCCTTCGGCGAATCGATGCGCGGCGGATATCAGGACGCAGACTTAGAGCGCGCGGTCTCCCAGCCAGGGAAGGCCAAGGGACTGCCTGCCACCATCGCCGCCGCCAACGAGTACGCGATCGGCATGCTCGCAGTCATAGACGCCCAGGCCGCCGCAGACGGGCTCGCCGCCCAAGCCGCCGCGCTCCTCGAGGCCCTAGCGGCAGAACACGAAGTCACCCGCGAGCTCGCCACCCCCTGGTACGGCCTCGGCACGACCCGCAGCGTCGGCGTACTCGCCTCGCTCGCCGTCACCGAATCGCTGGTCCACGGCCGCGATCTTGCCCGTGCAGTCCGGGCGAACCCGACAATGTCACAGAGCTCAGCCGCCGTCGCGACACCGACCGTGATGAGCGCGATGCTGCCATTCCTCCTCGACGAGACCAAGGCCAAAGGCCTGCGCGCCGACTACGAACTGCGGCTTCGCGGCGGTCGACGCTTCGCCCTGTGCATCGCCGAGGGGAGGGCAGAGTGCTTCGAAGCCGGTGAACGCGCGGTGGACTGCGTGATCACGCTCGACCCGCGCGCCGCGCTGCTGATCGGCTTCGGCCGCCGCTCCCTAGCCCGCACCGCGCTCACCGGCGGCGCGCTGGCCGCAGGCCGCAAGCCGTGGCTGGGCCTGCGCTTCCAGAGCCTGTTCGGCACGCCGTGACCACGGAGATCAACGCGACCGCCGCGTCCCTCCTCGGCTTCCTGCACGACGGGCCGCTCACCGGCTGGGACCTCGTCGCCCGCGCCGAGCAGACGATCGGCCCCTTCTGGTCGCTGACGAAGAGCCAGGTCTACCGCGAGCTCGCCTTCATGGCCGAACACGGACTAGTCACGCCCGGCGAGACCGGCCGCCGCGACGCGCGCCCGTACACGATCACGGACGCCGGACGTGCGGCCTTCGCCGAGTGGGCCGCGCGTGGCCCCGGCGAGGGCACGCTAAGGCTGCCGCTGCTCCTGTTCGTCACACTAGGCAGACATCTGCAATCAGGCTTGCTGCGCGATGTCCTCGCCGAACAGCGAGCCCACCAGGCCGAGGTGCTGAAGGAGTATCTGGCGACGCGTCAGATGCTCGGCGACGCGGGACAGGCGGCGGACTCTCACCTGCTCGCGACGCTCGAATACGGCATCACCGTGGCCCGCGCGACGATCCGCTGGATCGACCGGCTCCCGCCCGAGATCAGCGCCTGATTCGGCGGCAGATTCGGCGGCTGTTCGATCAGGCTCCGATTTTTGTCAGTGGCCGTCCGTACAGTGATCCGTGTTGACCACTGACCACTGATTCTGTGACTGGAGAGCCATGTTCCGACAAGGCGACGTCCTGATCGTCCCGATCGCCGAGGCGCAGGTGCCGCCGGTCGTAGCGACCCTGGAACCGCTGGCCCGCGACCCGCGCGAGCGGATGATCCTCGCGCTCGGCGAGTCGACCGGGCACGCGCACGCCGTCGTGGGCCGGGGCGCGCTCTACCCGGCCGTCTCGCCGCTCGAGCCGATGTATCTGCACCTTGAGGACAAGGGCGGTCGCATCGTGCACGAGGAGCACGGCACGATCACGCTCGCCTCGGGCTGGTACCGCGTCATACGCCAGCGCGAGTACGAGCCCGGCTCGGTGCGCGTGGTGGCCGACTGATGAATGACGTGAGCGAGCTGAGTAGCAAGGAGATTCCGGGCATGACCGAGACGGCCGTCGAGAACTGGACCCGGATCGCGTACAACACTGAGCCGGTGAACCGTGCAGCTGCGGCGAACGCGGTCAGCGCGCTGTACGAGATAGCCAGCGGCCGGGAGCCGCACGAGATCGTCTGGTGCAACTCCCCGGCCGAGGCGGCACGGTTGGTGGCTGAAGATGCAGAGCGCTTTGGCCCCTCGCTACGCGAGCAGGTGCGAACGCAGCCCTGGCAGCGTGCACGCGCGGAGCTGATGGAGGCTTGGGGCCGCGAAGCGTGGACCAACGCCTGGCAGGAGACGTGCGGCGAACTGGCGCCGATGATCTCGCGGCACATCGACCAGATAAGCAACGCGGTCGTGGCGCAGGGCCGAGACCTCGCCGAGCAGGCGAACCTCAGGCTCGCCCTGACCTACGCCGACCACGGACAGCACGACGCCGCCTGGCTCCCGCTGTTCGAGCCCTTCTGGCACGCGGACGACGCCGCCAACTCGACCGCTGCCGACCCGACGAAGCTCGGCGACGTCGAAGCACCTAGGCCGAAACTCTCCGATGGCCCGGTCCTCGAGGCGCTCGCGGCCGTGGCCGAGCAGGTGCACTGGTGGTGGCCGTTCGAGAACGTCGCCATCCTCTGCGAACGTCCGACGGAGTTTCACCTCGACGAGCGCGGCCGCCTGCACAACGGCGACGGTCCTGCGGTCGTCTACCAGGACGGCTTCGTGCTTCGCCGCTGGCGCGGCGTGGAGATCCCGGCCGAGTTCGCGCAGACCCTAGCGACGCTCACCGCCGACACCATCCGCTCCGAGCGCAACGCCGAACTGCGCCGGATCATGCTCGAGCACTACGGCAACGAGCGCTACCTCGTCGACTCCGGCGCCCAGCCGGTGCAGGAGGACGAGGCCGGCAAGCTCTGGCTGATCATGCTCCCGGGCGACGAGCCGCTCACGATGGTCGAGGTCGTGAACGCGACCGCCGAGCCGGACGGCACCTTCCACACGTACTGGCTACGCGTCCCGCCGGGCACCCGGACCGCGAAGGCCGCCGTCGCCTGGAGCTTCGGACTCACCGAGCAGGAGTACGAGCCGCAGATCCAGACCTGAGGCCGGGCCCTCTGCGTGGGTCTGGTTGGCGCTTGAGGTTCGGCCTTCCTACGTTCCGGTGTTCCGCTGCGCTCCGCGCCGGACCTCGTACGGCCGCGCTGGCGCTGGTGGTGGCGTTCGGTTGGTGGGACGGCCCTCGTCGCTTCGCTCCTCGGGCGCTTGACGTCGTCCTCTTCGGAAACTCCCCTCGGCGAATCGGTACCAAGCCGGGCAATCCTGGCGTCGAGGGGAGTTTC
>Ga0185299_10002138_pt1 | contig 32226 bp, 26 predicted proteins | sample PaiPotPPA55metaG_FD_128002 | JGI IMG/M metagenome (GOLD analysis project Ga0185299, IMG submission 128002) | Iron sulfur acid spring bacterial and archeal communities from Banff, Canada, to study Microbial Dark Matter (Phase II) - Paint Pots PPA... ...
AGGTGGTCGTGGCCCCCGCGAACTCTTGCTGATTCGGCCAAATACCGATGCGAATTTCATTGTGGTTCGCGGTTCCAGGCTGAAATTCGAGCGACTTCGGCCAATACATAGAGAGCTGATAAACACCGGTTTCAATGCCGTTTGCGCCGTCATCTAAATCGGCCCAGCCAATTGGATATTGTGTGGCCCCGCCATGTGCGACGGCCGCACCATTTTTATTGATCTGATAACCATTTGCAGCATAGCTCCAGCTTCCTCTGGCACCGACCCGCGGAATAGGCGAGACTACGCACCCGTCACTTTCGGTTGTACAGTTATCGGAATTTGACCAGTGGGGCCATTCGCCATTCTGGGAATATGCCTGATATAGATAAGCCTGATCTTTGCCGTTGGTGGCGTTGATCGTGCCTATAGTCGGCGTACCGCTATCATTGGCGATATCGAAGTTGCGGGAGGAAGGTGATCCGAGATTATCGGTCAGGCGGGTTTCAAATTGAGAAAATTCTTTATACGCATTACTAAAAGTCGGAGTCGTACAGCAACCAGCTGCGACAACCGCATTCCGCAAACCCACGGAAACCTTAGTGTCTGAATGATTGGCCCAAAAGTGAGTTCGGGTGCGCCATTGCATATATACGTCGCCGTTTGAGTTAACGAGATTTCCTTCGCACATAACTACAGATCGAATCGGCCCATTTTCCTCAACGGTACAGGACGAATTGCTGTCCAAGTTCGACGAATATGGTGTTGAACAAACTGAAGGGCCGCGATAATTGCTGGGAATCGGCCCGGGTGCGCATGATACTGAGTCTACCGTCCCGGAACTGTACATGGCATGAGATGGGCCCTGCAACACGAGGCCGTCATTCTGGCCATGACTTGATGCCGACACAAGGTGTGTCGAACCAACTCGTACGTCATCGAATAAATTATAGTTCTTCTCCTTAATTAAAAAGGTCGCCGTCCCGGTCTGCACCACGATATGATTTGCATCTAGGCAAGCACTATCCGGTGCACCTGCACCGGTACATTGCATGGCCATATTGGAAGCTGGGAAATTGCCTCCACCAGACCCTACTTGAACGACGCTAAGCGAAGTATCAAAACCGGACGAACCTTCTGTAAAGGAGGGGAGTTGCGCATCGACAAGTACCCATTGAGCATTTCCGGAAGGCCACTTCGCCATACATCGGAACTGGGCGTTTGACCGACCAGAGGAACTCATGAGTTGGAGTCTAGTGGGTGCGCCCTCATTCTGCGGATTGTCTTGAGTCCCTGGGCAATCAATCCCTGCAGCATCGGGTATTCCGATACCAAAAGTGACGGGCGCGTTCGCCCGTGCGCCACTCGGGCTGACGGTCGACATACCCGTCCATTCGGCTGGCTGTACAACAATTGGGACGTTGAGACTCTGTGCGCGCGTAAAGAAAGGCAGCAGTAAGATAGCCGCAGCTATGAACAATCCTTTCCGTTGAATCGCCTCGGGTCGCAGGTTGAATCGGTAATTGTTGGACAGAATCGCCCGTCGCGAATCACGAGCGTTCCTCCCCGCAACGTTCTCGGTCCGAATATTCATTTTCCGCCCTCAAAGAAACCCATTAAGTCAACGCAGGCCTGGCCATACACACCGTATAGAGTCGAACAGAAGGTCCCGACGGGCGCAAGGAGGTGATAGATTGAAGCGAAACGTTAAGCACCCTTTTTACGTCCAGCGAGCTCCCCCAACTCCTGTGACAGGTTATGCTATTTCGGAAAGGAACTCTGCTGGACTGAGGGGCAGAAAAGGTCGGGGGATAATATGTATTTCAACCTGTACCCAGGGGCCACTTCCGATACCCGACAACGCACTTTCCTCCTGTTTCGACTGGGGTTTTGGTGGATATCCGGACGCGAGCGACTTCGGCCGAGAACATCTTCATGTTACCCCCGATTTTGAGCCGAACAGTAAACTTCCTTGTAGCGCTGTGCTATAACGTCCCAATCTTTTGCTCGCAAAACCATTTGTCGCCCTCTTTCCCCCAAATCCTCGCGCCAACGCTTATCAGAAATCAATTGCTTGGCCTTTTCGCAGAAATCCTCCATGCTTTCTGCTTTGAATAAAAGGCAAGGGGTCTCAGGTTCAACCAATTCTCGAATTCCTCCCACGTCGCTCGCTAACACGGCTTTGCCTTGCGCCATCGCTTCCAACGGCTTTAGGGGCGTCGTAAGTTCCGTAAGTCTTACGCTGCGCCGAGGATAAACCATTAGGTCCATCAACGAGTAATAGCGGCTTACCTGCTCGTGTGGAACCGACCCGACCGCCTTGACGCTATCCTGCATTCCACATTCCTGTATCGCGGCTTGCACCTCTTGCATATCCTCTCCCTGACCAACGATAAGAATCTGAAAAGACAGACCTTCGCGACGAAGTTTAGCGCTAGCGCGGATCATCCATGCTATGCCCTCATAGCGATAGAGCGAGCCGATAAATCCGAGCACCGGATCTCCGCTCAGGCCGAGTTGCGCGGCTAGTTGAAAATCGCGTGGCGTAGCGACGAACCTTCCCGCATTCACACCATTTGGCACGTGAAAGAGCTTTTTGGAATCTATTCCACGCCCTTGCAAATCTTCCAGAATATGGTTAGCGATGCCCACTACTGCCCCCGATCGCCGCGCGACGTAGCCTTCAAGGTGTCTACTGACCTGGTACCGCGGCGACCAGACCCTAGTCTTCAGCTGATCGACCGCCGCGTCTTCCCAAAAGGCGCGGATCTCATAGACGAATGGCAGGCCACGCATGCTTGCTGCTTGTAATGCGGCCAAGCCGCAAAGCGCTGGAGAATGGGCATGAATCACGCCAAAATTCTGTTGGTCAAGAATGTGCAAGATGCGTTTGCGGAGAAGCCGGACTACAAACAGTTCGCGAAGAACTGCGATGCGGGCGTCTATAATTCGCTTCTCCAACCCAGGCAAAAGAGGCGTGCGCCAGTACGAGATGCCATCGATGGCCGTGTCAACTGCGCTAGGATCCTCAAGGTTATGCAGGGGTCCCGTGACCACTCCGGGGTAAAGCCCGATATGTTTTTGAGCTGTTATCAGGCCATGGCTCCGCACGCTGTATCCGCTTAACAGAGGTAAGGAGTGATCGAGAACGTGCAGGATCCGCCACGTTTTTTTAATTCCGAGAGACTCGTCACTTGGAGGTATCTGGGCTGCGAACTCTTTACGCCTAATTTTTGCCGATGACATATTCCGTCATTAGTTTAATCGATTTCAGAACGGCGGCGCTCTCGTCGTAAAATGGCGTTGCGTAAAATCAGAGCTAATTATCGTTACTATAGTAGTAATATCATAATCGTTTTAATAGAACGTTCTTGCTTCTGCGCGGTCGGCTCTATAATTTCAAACTTCAGTCCCTTGGAAGTTGTAGACGGCATATTCTTTACACCGGCTGATAATTTTTACTAGATTATCGCTTTCAAAGAGGCCTCGGGCTATGGGGTTCTTGTACAAAATAAAAACAGGCCTCGGAGAAATCCGAATAGATTCACGTATTTTTGTTACAACTGTTCGAAGAACTTTTTCATTGAAAGGATTGAACATATAAAGGACTATCGGGTCGTTCGGGATTACATATTCCGTCGCGTCCTTCAGCACCAAGTCGATATTCTTACATTTCTGCTCTGGATTGGTGTAATTGCGAAGATTTTGTATCGCGATCGCATGCAGCTCAGATGAAAACTCGACGCCCACGATTTTCCGGAACGGGTAGTTTGAGGCGATTAATAACACCAAACCTTTCCCGGACCCAATATCGATGAAAGTGTAATCTTCGTATCGAATCCCCAGCGCAGAGATCATTTCAATGATAATTTTTGGTGGGCTTGGTTCATAGCTGTTACCAAAAGCGGAATTGGGACTTGCGATATCGAGGTCGCTTAAATGAATCTGGCCACTCGTATCCACATTATATTTTCGGTCGTATTCGCTTGGGACAGATTGCACGCTCTTTCGGGAAGACCCTAGAGCCGTCAAGACGGACCCGAGGTTAAGAATAATGAACTTTAGAGTTCCTGCGATACTCCTGCGCCTTAACGACCGATCTACCTTGCGCTTGAGGCGGCGAACCTTTTGCGACCCTTCAGTTAAGATGCGAGGTAGAACCATACAATAGTTTCACACGTATTCTGACGGGGAGAACTTTCACAGTCTCCGCTAGGTTAACGCGCCGTGCCGCACTCCGATCTAATTACCGGACAATCCTAATATCGCGTCGCAGGAAACCGCCGTCCAAGGTCACTTTAATTTCGCGCGAATTCAAATCCCACCCAGCTAGACAGACGACCGCTTGGGAGCAAGGACAAACATTAACCATGTGCAGCTGATGTCGCTCACAGCTTACTGGAATTATTCAGGGTGACGCGGACGCATTAGCGGTCCTCTGCCCTCATCGAAATGGCACGGTATGCCCTGGGCCACCCGGATAGTCTGGCCGCACGGCGCTTGGGTCGGTCGAGGCCAATGGCGCGGAACAAACATCTCCGGACAAGATTAGATTGTTAACGTTGACGGTGAGGATTTGAGGATTAAGCGTATTGCCTGTGCCAAATCCTGCAAGAATCCCGGCACAGGCTCCATTGTTATTGTTATTGGTTACCAGATTTCCGTTCCCACTGTTTCCGCCACCCGGCCCTTCGGTGCAGGTAGAGTCTACGTGGATGCCAGACTGAGTACTGTTGTACTCATCATTGTTTTGCACCGTGTTGTTATTGCTGCAGATATCGATGGCATCGAACAACCGCGTATTATTAATGTAATTCACCGTCACAAAATTTCCATCTGCATTACCGTAAACCGGGTCACTAACAACGGCTATCGCAAACTGGGCGGAGGCGATGCGGTTGCTGTTCACCGTAACGCCATTCGAGGCAATTACCAGGATGGCGGTCGCCCCCGCTCGAGGATCGCCGCTCGTTCCAGAATTCCAGATCAGTTCGGAAACAATGTTCTGATTGACCCTGCCGGTCGCTCCGTAGCCGATTTGAATTCCATTCTGTAGAGCGTCAGTAGTCGGACCCTTGCCGGCCACGTTGTCGCTGTAGATGTTCATCACTGGGCCCGCACTGCCGTCTCCATAGCCACTGGCGGTGATTCCATTCTTTTGGAAATTGTTTACCGCCGAGATAGTGACCGCGACAGTCGGACCTGTGTTAGCCTCGATGTAAATGCCCAGCCCGCTGTCACAAACATGGTCAGCGGGACTGTCCATTATTTCATTAATAATATCGGCGCCGGTTATGCTTCCGGCGACATTCTGAAAGTAGATGCCGACCAGCAACGGAGCACCGCAGCCGCTGAGCCCGTTATTGGCGCCGTCAATTATAATATTCTTGAGTGTAACTGTGGCTGGCCCGTGGGCGAAGATCTGCGCTGCAATTTTAGGATTCGTAGCTCCGGGGGCAGGGTCAACGGCATTCTGAAGCATGCCTCCCGGGGGGGGCACGATTACGATGTTATCGGAGTTCCCTTTTGAAACGCCCAACAGGGTCAAACTCTTACCGATAGTTATTTGCTCGGCGTAAATCCCCGGACAAACACTGACGGTGGCACCGGCTCCTGCGGCGTTCACGGCAGCCTGGATAGTAGAAAAATTGGGCTGACTTCCCTTACAGCCACCAACTTGAACCGACTGCACGGCAGCTCGGACGGTCTGACTTGCCAAACAGGCCAGCACTTCCACAGCAAACATTGCGAGGATGCTCAAGAGCCTTATGTTTTTTGTCTTTTTTGCCATTATTCCCCGGTTTAATTGAGAATTTAGAGTAATTTTAATAGGAATTGATCTCGGTTCGCGAGAGAATCCGGTCACTGCCCAAATTGCCCCCGCCTGCCTGCTATCGGTAAATATGGAAATCCAAACCTTGGCATCAAAAATATTGGCATAATAAGCTGGTTTTGCGGGGCATGTAATATACCAAGGAACCCGTAAAAAAGCAATATCGCCCCGCTTTTTTGCTTTCATAAATATTGCCATGGAGATTTCCCCCAGCTCCTCAATCGGTAAGGTCCGACGATCGCCAGCTTGCGTGTCTGTTGCTCGTCATGTAACTTCCTAGGCCAGAGATCTCCGGCTTGGTGGATGCATCGCCGTGGAACATCGCTTCCGCGATCTCCTGATGCTTTTGGCTGGAGAGCAAGTTTCCTTACGTTTGCGAGGTGACGCTGCTCTTCTCGAAAGCCGGCGACAGCATACAAAGTCCAACCGTCTAGCAGCACAGCCAAACGTGGATTTGAGATTTGCTGTTCTGTTATGGCTGGGGAAATTTTGGAGTCCCAATCGGTTTGCCGAAGCCTCGGCTCCGTTAGTCGTCTCGGCACCATACGTGGTGAGATAGTTCAAAATAATTGACCCGGCATACGAAAATTTGACGTCGGAGCGCCCTGAGACTCGCCATTAGGAGAACCCACTCTGAAGCTGGACACTGTTTTGGGTCATCAACTAGAGGATCTGATTGCCTCCTGGAAGCCTAAGCTGGCAATTTGTGGACAAGAAAAGATTCTTAACGATGTCGAATGGTTTGTCGTGCAACACCTTGGGCGCCTCGATTCACTAGGAGCTTACTTCCTGCGCGACGAACAATCGGTGACCGGTTACGGATTTTTCCTGCGACAGAATCGTCCGTTGCTTGGGTATCTGGGCGAAATCAAGATACTCAGCATTCCGCTTCGGTGCGTTCGTTTTGTCGAACCGCCGCACTTTCCAGAAGAGACGAACGCTTATGACCAAATTCTCGAGTCCTTGACGACGCTCGGTGCCATGGATGGTTTCTTCATTCGCTCTCTCCGCCTCGACTCTTTCTTGTGGACCTACTTACGGACCAGCCCTTTGATTCGGCGCAACTTCCATCTTTATCTCCCGACCATGCGATCCCCACACTACATCATCAGCCTGCCGAAAACTTTCGAAGAGTATCTGCAGAAATTTTCCGCGAAGTCGCGGAGTAATCTTCGACGTTCCGTTCGCAAACTGCAGAAGGATTCAGGCTCGGAGGTTCGCTTATCTCGGATCACCTCGCCCGAACAGGTCGATGCATTCGTAGATTCTGCTGTCGCCATTTCCAAAAAGACTTATCAATGGCGGCTCGCCGGTTCTGGACTTCGAAATTCGGAGATGTTAAAACGGAATTTCAGATTTCTTGCAGAACGCGGGCAACTACGCTGCTATCTTTTGTGGTGTGGCGAGCATGCTTGTGCGTTCATGATATGCCACCAACGTAACGGGGAGTGTCATTCTCCTGCTATCGGTTATGATCCGAATTGGGAGCGGCACTCCGTAGGAACCATTCTGCAATTCTTGGTGATTGAGGATTTATTTGTATATGACCCTCCGAATTTGTTCGATTTCGGAACTGGCTCGGGCGGACAAAAAGAGTTTTTCGGGAATGCTTCATTTTTTGACACAGACGTTTATATCCTTCGGAGAAGCCTTTATACGCGCTTAGCCTGCGCGGCTCACAAGAGCGGAAGTATGTTGGCAACAGGCGCTAAGCGAATCCTGGAGCATTACGATTTGAGGAGGCGCATCAAGAATCTCATTAGGAAAGCCAGCGTTTCCGCAGCGGGTAAGGTGGCAAAGTTTTTAGGGACCTAAACCTTAAAACTAAGCGTTTGTTGAAATTTTTGCATGCGGATTGGTTGGATTCCCCAACTGCTCAGTCCGTGGGTACAGTCGCTCAAGGTCACTTTCTCGTACGATACGATAAATTCGTTCTATATCGTCCTCGTTTAGCTCAGATTGCCATCGCATAGCGGACATTAATGGATTCTTGAAAACGGCGTAATATTTCTTTTTATCGGTCGAGATGCTCTTCTTAATAAATTCCGCCGTTGCCGATGTCCACGGCAAACCGCAGAATTCGAACAACTGTCTTGCATGAAGTTCCGGATTTACGCAAAAATCTTCATATCGCAGACTCACACAGCCTTCCATTCCCTGGATGTCAGCAAGCGCTTTTTCGTACATAATCACCCATCTCCACGCCAACCTTTCGGCCGGATGAAGGGACATCAAATGTCGTAAAGTTAGGCCGTGATTGCGAGCCGCTTCAGTCTTGAGCAGGATTTCAAATAGACCATAATCCTCGCTCGGCGGGAAACGAAACCTGTGTTCTGCTTCTCCTCGCAATAACGAAGCAACATGGCCACAAGGGTGACGTAACAATACTATGGCATGGCGATTTTTGAGAGTCCGCACGAACACTCCGAGCCGCCCGATTGAGATCACCGACTTCCAGACAACCGAGAGATCGGCCACCTTATCGTAATCCACGCCATGAAAGATCGGCCATCTCCATCCCACCGTCGATACGGCCTTCGAAGAGATTACGTTCAACCGATACATTGCCGCCGCAACATGCGACCTATAGTCCTTTCGAAATTGCGGCTGTGAGCCCAGGACGTGTGTGTCCCGGATCTTCAAAAGGCTGTGCGCAAATGCTTCGGTCACTGGCCGCAGAGCCTGAGCATCTGACACATCCGGGGCCAGCGGCATAGACCGCAAAATCTCGCCTCGATCGGCCTCATGAAGATAAACCGTACGTGGATGACTATCGAACATCTTTGCAATCCACGTTGTGCCGGAACGAGGCAATCCCATCAGCAGAATTAGAGAATTATCCATCAGGCTGCAGGCTCCCTTATCCACCAGTCGTCATCCGTCAAGTTAACGTAGCGCCTCACGGCTAATTTAAGTTCAACATACAATGCAACGCCGCGCCGGAAGATATTTAGGCCGAAGAATATTTGGGTGAGACCTAAAGGAATTCCGATCTCCCAGTCGATAGCCCTAAAGATCCGACTTTCTCAACGCCCACCATCCGACTTGTTGGCTCGAAACTGCCTTTGCGTCAGCCGCATCGAACCCCCGCGACGATTTTTTTCAGGCGCGAAGTGCAAAAATAGACTGTTATTCTGCAATTATATTAACACGGCGAGGATTTTTGCCACTGTAACCGTCAGCAATGGGAGTGCCTATAGTTGCTACGATGCGGTCGCCGTCATCTCCAAATTGGACATCTTTAAAACCGGTGTGCCGCAAAGCTCTTGTCATAACGCCTTGCCGTGGCGATCGCGTCGCGCAGAAGCCTGAAGTAGGCTAGAATTACACCACATACAATGGAAGACAACTCACGAATTCGTACGCGAGAGCCCCTTGAGCCTCAAACGATTATTCCTGCAATTCAGCAAAAGCCTTGGCCTGTTCGAATTGGCGAGAACCATGCAGCGGCGTGGTCTGCGCATTGTTTGCTACCACGGCTTCGCTATTGACGATGAAGCACTTTTCCGACCGAAACTTTTTGTTCTTCGTTCGACTTTTGAGAAAAGGCTGCTCTTCCTCGCGTCGAAGCGTTTCCCGATATTGAGCTTCGCAGAAGCTCTGGAAAAGCTCAGCGCGGGCACATTGCCGGCCGGAGCGACGGTCATCACAATAGATGACGGGTTTTATAGCACCCTTCGCTATGCCGTGCCACTCCTTCGTCGCTTCTCCTTTCCAGCAACGGTTTATGTAACTACCTACTACTGTGTCCGAAATAATCCTATCTTTCGCCTTGCAATCCAATACATGTTCTGGAAGACACTTGATTCACAGCTCGATCTTAAGGGACTTCCTGTTCCTCACAGCGGCATTGTCGAATTGGTAGACCACAATATTCGAGACCGTATCATGTGGGAAATCGTTGAACATGGTGAAAAACAACTCGGGGAAGCCCAAAGGTGCGAATTGGCTCAGGCCCTCTCCAGAAAGCTGCACGTAGATTACGAGGCAATCGTCCGTTCTCGGGCACTGACCTTGATGAACACAGCAGAACTCCGCGAACTCGTCACCTTAGGTATTGACATGCAGCTCCATACCCACCGGCATCGCCTGCCGGAACACACTGAAATTATTCGGCAGGAACTAAATGACAATCGTGCCGTCCTAGAGCCGATCGCAGGCAGGTCGTTGCAACATCTGTGCTATCCCAGTGGCATTTGGTCCCAAGAAATATGGCCCTCGCTTGCAGCGGCCGGAGTTGTTAGTGCTACCACGTGTGATCCGGGCTTGAACCTGCCGGACACTCCTAGGCTGGCACTGAAGCGCTTCTTGGACGGCGAAAATATCTCGCAGATCGAATTCGAGTCAGAAATCTCTGGATTTAATGATGTTCTGCGTACAATACGTACTTTTAGCAGACTGCTTACCTCCACTCGGAACTGAAAGCTACAATAGGGGTAAACGTCTTCATACTCTGAGGGTTCGAAGTGATAGACCTGACGGTAAATAGTGTCTGCTCTATTACTTATAGATACGGGCCCCTGGAGATCAAATTGCTTGATTTCTTGTTTCTGAGCACGGTAACGGTCTAGAATTGGAAATCAACTATCCCAAGATGTCACGCCAACCGATTAAGGCTGGGACAGGAGTGCGAAAATCGTTTGGACTTCCGAGCCTCAAAAGTCGTCCTAATTAGTCTGGATGGAGCCACGTGGGACATCGTCCGCCCATTAGCTGCGCAGGGATATTTGCCGAACCTCAATTCTATTATCGAGAAAGGCATTGCTGCGGATTTGGAGTCCGTCATCCCGCCGGTCACGGCATCAGCTTGGAGTTCATTCATGACCGGAAAGAATCCAAGTAAACATGGGATTTTCGATTTCACCTCTTTCGATGTGCGGAACTATCGTTGGGGCATTAACACTTCGCAACAGATTCAGAGTAAGACCCTTTGGCAAATACTGAGCGAGAAAAACAAGCGGGTTATCGTCTTGAATTTACCCTATACCTACCCGCCTTCTGAAATTAATGGAGTAATGGTTTCCGGTTGGGATGCGCCCTCCGGGGATACAAACTTTACCTGGCCTCAAACGCTGCGGGACCAGATTCTTGAAATGTATCCGGACTACAGCTCTAACCTGTGGGTAAGTGAATTCCAACCTCAAATTTCCGACGAGCATTTCCAGGGTTTCGTCGACAGATTGATCCGTGGCTTTGAGCAGGGAACGGGATTAGCAATGCGCCTGCTACAGACGGAACGCTGGGATGTATTCATGGTTCACTTCCAGCAAACGGACTGGATACAACATAAGCTCTGGGAGTACATTGAACGCGCTTGCAAAGATCCGCAGGACAAGAACACCAAGATCGAGGTTGTCAGGAACTGCTATAAAAAGTTTGACCAACTTGTTGGGTCATTGCTGGAGACGGTCGCATCAGATCGCCCATTCACGATTGTTCTCTCCGATCACGGGTTCGGACGCGACGGGGGAAATATCTGCCCTAATTACTATTTAAAGAAATGGGGCTATTACAACGTTCATAAAAACCAGGAACAAAAGCTTAAAACTGTGAAGGACTTGTTCAGAAAATCGCGAGTTGCTCCCGTTAAAAAACTCTATGACATGGCTGCCAGAGCGAGATCGGCGCTGGACACTCCGAAGATCCAGCAACAGGAACACGCCTCGTGGGCCGATTCTACAACCGCCGTCGTAGCTAATCGAGGCTCCAATATTGACTGGAAGAGGACCAAGGTCGCAACTATCTGGGCCTACAAAGCCGCGTACTTGTTTGTGAACTTAGTTGGAAGGAGTTCGCAAGGGCTAGTGCAGCCCGGCGCCGAATACGAAAGCCTTGTAAACGATCTTATTTTGAGATTCAGAAAGACCCGCCACCCCGAGACGAGCGAAAGCCTTTTTGCCCGCGTCGATCGTGGCTCAAAAATCTATCCCAGCGGTGACGATAATATTTTGCTTCCTGACATTGTCCTAATTCCCCAAGAATCTTATGGCGTGTCGTTTTCGCTCGCCGATGATCCGCCTAAAGCCTCGGGCGAAGGTAGCCATCGACATAACGGCATGATGGTGGTCCAAGGCCAAGGTTTGGTACCGGATGTGGAGAATTTCCATCCGAATTTAATCGATATTGCCCCAACAGTCCTTCACATTCTGGGTCTACCTGTTCCTACCGACATGGAGGGCCGTGTGCTCGAAGAGATTTTTTCCGATCCTGTGCCTCCCCGCTACGAGGAAGTAGATAACCGGAGAACTCTTCAGACTTCGACTCAATATACCGCTGAAGAGGCCGACCTTATCGAGCAACGCCTCAAGAATCTCGGATATGTGGAATAGGGATGTTGCGTTAAGAGTTCGTGCCCTGCACCCGTGTCTGTCAAAATCTCGGACCGTTAAAATGGGGATCTCGTTTTGACCATTAGTTCAAAGAAAGTTTTTATCGTCAGCTTGGATGGGGCAACGTTCGACGTGCTGCGACCCCTGGCCGATCAAGGATATTTACCAAATTTAAAAAAGTTGATGGATGATGGTTTGGCGGCCGATCTTGAGTCCGTCGTTCCCCCAGTGACCGCTCCTGCATGGACCTCCTTTATGACCGGGAAGAATCCCGGCAAACATGGCATTTTTGATTTTACGCGCTTCGATCCTTCGGATCGCTCTACAAAGCTCAATAATGCACAAAACATTCGTAGCAAGACTCTCTGGCAGATTTTGAGCGAAAAGGGAAAGCGCGTCATTGTCTTAAACATGCCTTATACATATCCGCCTTCCCGTGTAAATGGCGTAATTGTCTCAGGATGGGATGCCCCATCCGTTGAGGCGAATTTTACCTATCCAGAAGAGCTTCGCGCCGAAATTTTTGCCACTATTCCGGACTACGGCTCAACTCTTGATCTTTCACTCTGGAATTATTTTCCAACAAAATCCGATAAACAATTCGATCAATTCATCGCCAAATTAGTAAGGAGTTTCCAACAAGGGCTTGAACTTGCGTCTTTCGTGCTTGCAAAAAACGAGTGGGATGTTTGTATGGTCCATTTTCAGCAGACGGACTGGATTCAACACAAACTGTGGAGTTCCATCGAAGAGGCCTGCAAGGACAGCCATAACAAGTCAGATCGAATTCAGAAAGTGCGGGAATGTTACGGCAATTTTGATCGCATGATGGGCATCCTGCTTCGCAAAGTTGAAGGAATGGAGCCGACCACGATCGTGCTCTCAGATCATGGTTTTGGAAGACATCGTGGAGCTATACGGCCCAATTTTTTCTTACGTAAATGGAATTATTTCCATCTAGTCAATCGGCCAGAAACGCGTTTTCAAGATTTATTCCGCAGGTCGCGTTTCCGCTTCGTCCGGCGTCTCTACGACTGGTCTTCGAAAATTAAGCATGCCGCCCTCGATGGACGAACGTCCAAGAAATATAAGTCCTGGGGAGAACAAGCCGATCAACAAATTCCGCTGCAGAAATCCATGATCGATTGGACTCGAACTAGGGTTGCCGCAGTCGAAGGCAGCGAAACCGCCCATCTGTTTGTGAACGTCGTGGGCCGGGGCACTGTGGGGATCGTGCAACCTGGATCGGAATACGAAAGTATCGTGTCTGATCTTATTGCGAAGTTCCAGGACATCCGCCACCCCGACACCGGTGAGAAGTTGCTAGTTCGAGTTGCTCGTGGCTCGGAAATATATTCAAGTTCGCAAGCTGGCATTTTACTTCCCGATGTTGTGCTCGTACCTCAAGATGGTTACGGTTTCTCGATGTCGGTCTCTGAGGCCCCCCCCAAAGTTACGAACGAAGGAAATCATCGACACAACGGCGTACTGTTAATTCAGCGAAATACATTGAACCGTTCGGTTCAGAACTTTCGGCCGAATTTAATTGATATTGCTCCGACGATTCTACATTTGCTGGGCCTGTCTGTTCCCACAGACATGGATGGTAGGGTGCTTGAAGAAATTTTCCCCGGCCTTCCACCCGTCTCGTACGAGGATGTAGCCAACTGCGAGGTTTTTACGTCCTCCACAGAATACACTTCCGAGGAAGCCGACCTGATTGAGGAACGCCTTAAGGGTCTCGGATATGTCGAGTAGCCCTGTCCCGGAGGGACTCCTTGGTGAGCTGAAAAGTCTCACCAGGCACGGGTCAATTTACAGCGCCGGCGGGCTTCTCGGAAAGTTTGTCGGCTTCTTGATGATTCCGCTGTACACTCACTACCTCTCCCCCGCGGATTACGGAACGCTCGAACTGTTGGATTTGTCGGTGGCGCTTTTTTCACTTGCGGTGATGATGTGGATGAACTCCGCTATCATTCGCTATTACAATGAGTACGAAGACCAAAAAAACAAAAACGAAGTTATTAGTACTGTGCTGATTTCGGCCGCCGTCCTTGGCGTGCTGTCGGCAGCCGCCGGCATTGTCTTTGCCAAGGAACTCTCGATGCTGATCTTGAAGTCACCGGGATATTATAAATTTTTCTGGCTTCTCTCAATTACCTTCTGCTTCTCTACTTTAAACAGTGTTTCATTCACTTACCTTCGGGCCAAACAGCGCTCCGCCTTCGTATCGATTTCCGGCCTGGTTACGATGGTTCTCTCGCTTTCCCTGAATGCTTACTTTATCGTAGTTTTAAAAAGTGGAGTGATTGGAATCCTGTACAGTAGCCTAATTACCATGATGCTCTCCGCTATCACGCTCACAGTAATGACTGTACGGGAGGTCAAACTCGGCTTCAGTTTTCCGAAACTTTTTGCGCTCGCCGCCTTCGGAGCTCCGCTCGTTATCACGAGCCTTGCCGCGTTCGCGTTAAACTTTTCGGACCGTTTTTTTTTGCAGAGGTTAACAAACGTTTCGGCGGTTGGAATTTACGCGCTAGGATACAAATTTGGTTTCATGCTGAGCTTTCTCATCGTGCAACCATTCGACATGATTTGGAGTTCGCGAATGTATGAAATCGCCAAAAAGCCGAATGGCCCCGCGCTATTTGCGCGAATTTTCAGATATTACTCCCTAGTATTAGTGATTGTTGGACTGGGTTTATCACTTGCAATTAAAGAAGTGATAGGCATTCTGGCCGCTCCGTCTTTCCGGGACGCCTACAAGATTGTTCCAGTGATTGCTTTGGCTTATATATTTCAAGGCAGCTACAGATTCATGATCGGTGGCATTTATATTAAAAAAAAGACTTATGCTATCGGTATGATCAGTGCCGTTTCTCTAGTCCTAAATCTGTTTTTGAACTATGTGTTAATTAAACGCTTTGGAGGCATGGGTGCCGCATGGGCCACCGCCTTTAGCTTTCTCTTTATGGCCGGCTTGTCATATTTTGTTTCTGAAAAACTCTATTCGGTGCCCTATTACGTCCGCCCATTCATTTTGTCACTCACCGTTGCAGCTATATTGTATTGGTGCGCAGTCAAAATACCCTTTCCGTCTATGATTCTGTCTGCCGGAGCTAAGACACTGATCTTTTTGTCGTTCCCGATCGTCTTATACGTGGGTGGCTTCTTTTCAGAGGATGAAGTAAAAAAGGTGAGACAAATGGCGCAATATCTATGGGCGACATGTCGGTGTCGTGCTGCGATCCTTCCGGAACGATAGAATGCCACTTCCGGGAAACGTGAAGATCAGCGCAATAGTCCCTGTTTACAATTGCGCGCGATATGTTGGAAAAGCTATCGAGAGCATCTTCGCGCAGACCCATCCCGCGAGCGAAATCATCGTTGTGGATGATGGTTCCACAGACGGCACTCGCGATGCATTGGAACGCTACAAATCTTCTATAACATATATTTACCAGAAAAACGCGGGCGAACCAGCAGCAAGAAATACTGGTATGCGGCACTCGAGTGGCGATTACATCGCATACCTGGACGCTGATGATCTGTGGATGCCTGACAAACTCGAGCTTCAACTGCAATATCTTAAAACTCATCCCAATTGTGATCTGGTGTACACGGACATGATGACCTTTGACGACCAAGGCATTATCGAACACAGCGTGCGCGCCGCGCGTGGTCGAGTGTACTGCAGCGGCAAAATATTTCCCCAGCTTTTTCGCGAGACACTCTTTGGATCTGGGTCAGTGTTGTTTCGCAAAGAAGCCGCAGAAAAAGTTGGAGGCTTCGACGAAACGTTTTTGGTTGGCAGTGATTACGAAATGTGGCTGAGAATGGCCCGCCACTTCGACTTCGGCTATGTGGATAAACCGCTTCTCATGTACAGACAGCATCCGGAAATGAGTACTCAGAAGCTCGGAAAGATTCCGCAGGGCGGAATACCCTGGCAAGTAAAAGTGCTTAAGAGAACCTTGGAACTGTTTCCGGAGGTTAGGCGCGAACTCGGGAATTCCGCAATTAATGAGCGCTTAGCGGTGCCTTATATGTGGCTGGGCCGCTCGTTGATGGATCGAGGAGACCATGTCGAAGCTCGCCGACTTATTTCCGGAGCCATGCAATATGATCCTTGGAACCCACGCTATCGCCTTGCTTATCTGGCAACTTTTTTGAGCCCGTCGCGACTGACAGCAGCCAAGAAGGTGTACCACAGATTTAGTCCGAGGGCCTATTTGAACAGTGGAACGAAGGCCTCGATGGAGCGTAGTCGTCGAAAGCAAGAGTACAGCGAGTGAGGATTCGAGAATAGGTCCGATTAAAGTCTACTTTGATATCCTTCGGAAAACGCCAAGAGAATGATGAAACCACCTGTTTTTATAGTGGGATCCCCCCGCTCAGGAACAACCCTCCTTTACCACATGCTGCTTTCCGCCGGGGGTTTCGCGATTTATCTCACGGAATCAAAACTCTTTGACCTAGTTTTCCCTCAATTTGCTGATTTGAGTTTGAAGAAGCATAGACGTAAAGCACTCGATCTTTGGCTGCAAAGCAAGCTGTTCACGCTGTCCGGTTTGGATCGCGCATACATCGAATCACAGATACTCAACCAATGCCGCTCAGGGGGCGATTTCCTAAGAATTGTCATGGAGGAAATCGCTCGGAAGCAAAATGTTGAGAGATGGGCGGAAAATACTCCTGAGCACGTACTCCATCTGACAAGAATCAAGAAAGAAATTCCGGACGCTATCATAATTCACATGATTCGCGATGGACGGGACGTGGCGTTGTCCTTGGACAAAAAAGGCTGGGTACGACCGTGGCCCTGGCATACCGGGCATGGCGCGCTGGTCGCTGGACTGTACTGGGAATGGTTGCTAGACAAGGGCCGGGAATATCAAAGGACGGTCGACAGGAATTACATGGAGGTTCGGTACGAACAGTTGGTGAATTCTCCGGCGCAAACATTGTCCCAGATAGGACAGTTCATCGATCACGACCTCGATTATGCACAAATTCAGCGTGTTGGCATTGGTTCCGTGAGCGAGCCCAATACGTCGTTTGTAGCAGAATCTATTTCCGGCTCGTTCGATCCCGTCGGACGATGGCGAAAAGGATTTCCGCGTGGCGAACTGGCAATTCTGGAACACTTGATTGGCCCTACTCTTCAAAGCTTAGGCTATCCGCTAACGGCTCACGACTCTTCGAGAGTCCCCCACCAAGCGGCTTGGAAGAGAGTACGTGCCGCTTACCGTTGCTATTGGGATTTGAAATTGTGGCTTAAGATGAAAACCGCTTTCGGAAGATTTTTCGTAAAGGCAGATTCTTCAGATTTATGAATCTAGTCATTCCCGCTCGCGGCCCTTACGCGGACTCAGCAATCGACACGCCGAGCGCGAAGAAGGTGGATGGTAGTCGCTTGCGTATTCTGCACGTCTTAGATCGGCTCGCTATGGGAGGAACCGAACTCGTCGTTCTAAAACTAGTTAACGGACTAAACAAGCAGACTTTCGAGCACCGCTTGGTCGCCCTGCGCGGAATGGACCCTGCATTTAGAGGTATGGAAATCCCCGGCGGGGCATTTCTTATAGAGGGAAAACATGATGACGGATTTAATTTTTTTGCGTTGAGGCTTGCACGTATTATGCGGGCTTATCGTCCTCACATTGTACATTCCCGAAACTGGGGTGCTATTGAAGCTATTCCGGCCGCCCGTCTTGCCCGCGTTCCTGTTGCAATCCACAGCGAGCATGGATATGAACTGGATATGCTGGACGGCCTCCCGAAGCGCCGTCGAATTTTCCGGCGAGCGGCCTATGGAATGGCCGACGCGGTGTTCACGGTAACCCGAGAATTGCGCGATTACCACGCCCAGCAAGCCTGGATATCAAATGAGCGAATCCGCGTGATTTATAACGGCGTCGACACGCAGAGATTCCGCCCTCGCCACGAGGAACGTAACTCGTTGCGAAGAAAATTTGGATTACCGGAACGCTTCATCGTCGGAACCGTAGGACGTACCGTCACGATAAAGGACCATCCGACGCTTCTGCGCGCGGTGGCCTTGATGGTCCAAAACGGAATTGATGCTCATGCGCTGTTTGTTGGCTCGGGACCAGAACTCCAGCGCAACCAGCAATTCGCGCAAGATTCCGTCGCTCTGGCGGGGCGTGTGACATTCATCAGTTCTTGCGATGAAGTTCCCGACCTGCTCAACACCATGGATGCGTTCGTGCTGACTTCCATCTCCGAAGGCATGTCAAACACTCTTCTGGAAGCCATGGCAACTGGCCTGGCAGTCCTGGCTACAAACGTCGGCGGTAATCCGGAAGTCATTGTCGAAGACCACTCAGGGTGGTTGTTTCAACCGCGAGACGCACAAGGTCTAGCCTCGCGGTTGGCACTCCTTGCATCGCGAGAGGATCTGCGGCGGCTTTCTGGTGCGGCCGCTCGCGAGCGCATACTGGAACACTTTAGTCTCGCGCGCATGTTGAACAATTACAGTCATCTCTATTTGGAACTGGCTGCGCGACACGGAATCAAATTGCAGGACCAGTGACAAAAGGAAAACGAAATGTGCGGTATTTGCGGAGTTTTTGAATTCGAGAAGGGCCGGGAGGTGCCTGCCGAACTGATCCGCCGCATGACGGACACGATTGTCCATCGCGGCCCGGATGATCAGGGCGTCTTTGTCGGCCCTCACATTGGTTTGGGTTTCCGCCGGCTAAGCATCATCGACGTCGCCGGGGGCCATCAACCGCTATCGAACGAAGACGGCAGCGTTTGGGTGATGTTAAATGGCGAGATCTACAACTACGAAGAACTTCACCAAGATCTCGTTGGCCGCGGCCATCGTTTCTCAACTCGCTCCGACACAGAAACTATCGTGCACCTCTACGAGGAATACGGCGAGAAATGCTTCGCGCGATTGCGGGGGATGTTCGCGATTGCGTTATGGGACTCGCGCTCGCACCAACTCCTTCTGGTTCGCGATCGTGTCGGTAAGAAGCCTTTGTATTATGCGGCGAACTCGCAGCGCCTCTCGTTTGGCTCAGAGCTTAAGTGTTTGCTAGTGGACAAGACCTTACCCCGGGACGTAAACATTCAAGCAGTTTCGGATTATTTTTCGTTTGGCTACATTCCCGCTCCCAAGACGATTTACCGTGCTGTTAATAAACTTTTGCCCGGGCATTATCTGGTAGCCTCCCTCAACGAGGTGCGCGTCGAGCGTTACTGGGATCTCTCCTTTGCTGACGTTCGGCAGCGCAGCGAGGAAGAGTGGTGCGAGATCTTGCGCCATCAACTATGCGAAGTTACCAAGATGCGGCTGATGAGCGAAGTACCCTTGGGAGCATTTCTGAGCGGGGGCGTGGATTCGTCATCGATCGTGGCCATGATGGCGAAAACCATGAGTCGCCCGGTCACCACGTGCTCGATTGGCTTCGGAGAGCAAGAATTCGATGAATCAGATTATGCACGCAAAATAGCTGAACAATTTCATACCGATCATCATGAACAGACGGTAAAGCCAAATGCCCTGGATGTGCTTAACAAACTGGTCTGGCACTATGACGAACCGTTTGCGGACTCCTCCGCCATTCCCACGTATTACGTATCCAAAATGGCTCGACAGTTTGTGACCGTGGCTCTCGGAGGGGATGGTGGAGACGAGAGTTTTGCTGGATATCGGCGGTACTATTTCGATCGCTTGGAAAACCACATGCGTGGTTTCATACCCGCGTCCATGCGCCGTGCTATTTTCGGTCCGCTCGGCCGTATGTATCCGCCACTCGCATGGGCGCCGCGTTATCTTCGAGCCAAGGCCACATTTCAAAGCCTGGCACGTTCGCCATTAGAAGGCTATTTCAACTCGGTTTCGATCTTTCGCCCCGGCGAGAAACCCAATCTATTCACTCCGGATTTCCGCAAGGCCTTGGGCGGGTACGACTCTATAAATGTGCTACAAGAGTATTACAACCGCGCCGATACACCCGACCTGCTTTCGCGTATCCAGTATGTCGATATCAAAACATATTTAAGCGATGACATCCTCACGAAGGTAGATCGCGCTAGTATGGCGGTGTCGCTCGAAGTTCGCGCTCCACTCCTCGATCACAAGTTGATGGAGACGATCGCAACGATTCCGTCCTCGCTGAAGCTGGTCGGCAAGGAAGGAAAATACATCTTCAAAAAAGCCATGGCTCCCATTTTGACGCCTGAAATTTTATATCGTCAAAAGCAAGGATTCGCTGTTCCTCTGGATCGCTGGTTCCGCGAGGACTTACGCGATCTTGCACACGAAGCCCTGTTTGCACCGGATGACGGAATTCTGAATCGATCATTCTTGAAGACCATTTGGGACCAGCATCAAAAACGAGTCTACGATCGGTCGGCGCATCTCTGGTCGGTGCTAATGTTTCGAAAATGGCGCAATGCCTTTCCCGCGTAATCCAACGCTCAACTGCGCGAATTATTTTCCCAAATTTAACCGCGCCCGGTCGGCAACTTGCAGCGCGTATTCCAGGCTTAAGAGCCGCGACCATTCCGCACCAAACGCGAACCTTTCTTGCATCGAACGTTCAAGAAAATTTCTCAGCGCGGCTGGCTCCAGAAAACCGCAAAGCTTCATCTTGGCAGGACGCAGTAGCTCTCTTACGGGTTCCTCACCCCAGAGCTGCAGCCGCGAATCGCCGCTAGCATGGTCGGATCTTCTCCGAAACCCCAGTTTGCCGGCAACCTTAGCGGAAAAATAATTTGCCAGAGGCAAAAACCTATAAAAATTCTTCCACGTACTCGGTTGAGCTGGGAAGCCATGCTCAAGCGGAAATGCCGCCATCAAAGGCGAGAATCGCGCGAGCATCTGGCGGATCATCAGGCTGCGCCATCGCAACATCGGACCCGTCTCGAGCATGGTTTCGAGAATTGAGCGAAACATAAACGGCGAAAGACAGGGCCATATCTGATTCGTACTGCTCGCGATCCGCCCTTGCCAGCGCTGCATTCGCATCATAAGATAGGCGTGGTCCATCTGAAACGTATTTGGAAATCCATTTAGACCTGCGTTGGTTCTTTCTATAACCGCCACAAAATGCTCAATCAAATCCAGGCGCTGCTCTGGCGGAAAGACTGAAGGGTCGAACGGCTGCGCTGCGTAACGCTTTTTCGCCAGCTTGCGCGAATCGAGTCGGACGCGCGCACCGATTCGAGGCAATAGCAGCTCCCACCAATATCCGCGAGCCACTTCCCCGAATGAGCCGTTGATGCTGATGTCAAACTGCTGGGCCAGAGTTCGGTGAATTTCTCGAATCTGGGCGTAGTCGACCAAGTCATATTCGCCGTCCGTCAATGGCAAACATGCCTTAGCTTGCTCAAATGAGACGTGCCGCAGGGGTTGACTATGTACATGCGGTAAGCCCAGCTCGCTCGCAAGGCTAACGGAGATGCGAACATCCGCGCTATCCTCTGACCCAGACACTGCAGTAGAGCATCGAAGCCCTGCCCCTAGAAACGCAGCTACCAGCGAGCGCGAATCGTAGCCGCCCGTCAAATCGCACACTGGGTTGGAATATAGCGCACCTATCCGTTTCGCTGCTCCAATTGCTGTCTCCCATAGCCTGTCGACAGCGGGGCGGCCACGGAGCGATCCAGGTCTCAGATCAGTCGCAAGCCAGTATCGCTCCTCGCTCTGCTGTTTCCCGTCGGCAAAGCGATAAACAGTCGCAGGGCCAAGCTTTCGGACCTCCTGTTGACAAGTTCTATCCTCGTAGAGGATTCCGGTATAGAGGAACTCCTGACAACCCACTGAATCGAGATGGCAAACGTCGAGGCTCGCCAACAGCAACGAAGAACCTGAAAGAACAATTGTGTCGCCCAGGGACCTTTGAAAGCAGTGGCAACTGCCGACTAGATCCGTAAGTACTAGAACTTCGCGAGTCTCCGCATCGCCTAAAATTAAGACGAAAAACCCTTCCAGTTCCCGAGCGAGCCGCTTGGCACCGATCTCGAAATAACGTTGCAAAAGCCGCGATTCGGAACCACTAGAATATCCATCGCTGTGGAACCACGTGCCTGTTGAGAGCAGCCAACTTCCGATGTTCTTATCAGCCACTAGCGCACCACCCGAGCCATTCTGCCGCGCGAATGACGCGGCAAAAGCCCATTCGTTTTCAGTCGAATTAACGGGCGTCGGGGATCTGATCTCTTGCGCGGCGTGAAGGCCGTCGTGGAAGATTTGCCTCGCGATGGCTGCGGCCCCTTTAGGGGGAATCACTACAAGGAAATTGCCCACACGAACCTTTCGCTATCTTCATCTTCTGAAAACCAGTTATTGAGACATGCACCAAGAGGAAGCAATCTGTTTTCTTGAATGCTGGAATCGAGAGAGACTCCAAGCAACTCATACTTCATTTGGCTTCAACACCGAATGCCGTTCGGTACTGAGCCGCGCGTTTAGGAAATTCTGGACTTCTTCCGCGACCACACTCCAATTGCGGGATCGAGCGAAACGAACCAACGTTTCGCGATTCCACTCTTGCTGTAGGGCCCGTTGCAAACCTCTGGCAATCGATTCCTCGCTTTGCTCTACCAAAATCCCCAAATGCGATGAAGCAATAATCTCGGGTGCCCCTCCAACGCTGGTTGCAACAACTGGGGTGCCACAGGCCAGTGATTCAAGAATTACGTTTGCCCACCCCTCTCGCGAACTTGCTAGACAGCTTACATCAGCCGCACCATACCAAAGTTTCAGCTCTTCGTTGGGCCTGCGCCCCGCAAAGAAAACGCGGCCGCTAAGCCCTTCTCGCTTTGCTTGCGCTTCTAATTTTTTCCTGAGGTGTCCCTCGCCGACAAGGTACAGTCTAATTTGGGGGTATTTTGAAACGAGCTGGGCAAAAGCGGAAATAAGAACCCCATGCCGCTTGACAGGAACGAGATTCCCAACTGAAACAATAATTTTGGAATCTTCTGGCATAGACAATTGTCGCCGAGCATAACTACGGCCTACCGGGGTAAAGAGCTCTGCATCCACCCCATTTCCAATGGTACAAGTTTTGTTCGGGAGCGCTCCGAGGTTCAACATCGCCTTTGTCAGCGATTCGCAAACGCCCACTGCTCCCGCGGAGTGTTGCATCGTCCACCGAATCATGGGGCGAATTAATTTGAAGGAAGGAAAAACATTTATGTCCGTGCCACGCGCAGAAATGATCACCGGAATGCCCAGCTTCTTCCCCAGTAGGGCTGCCGCGAATCCATCCGGATAAACGTAGTGCGCATCAATGCAGTCGAATCTATTTTCCTTATGTAGGCGGCGCACCAGTGACATGCTTCCGGCGAACATCAGGAGACCGTGAAATATCATCGAAATCTTGGGCAGAACGAAATAGCGCGGATGATAAATCGTCAAGCTGCCCATCAGTTCTTCGCTAGAGATGCTGCTCGTGGTGCGCCAGCGCGGCACGGGTGACCAAGTCGGAGCGTAAGGAACCGGTGCCACCACGGTTACGAAATTTCCAGGTCGGCGAGCTAGTTGAGCCACCCGTCGATATACGAAGATGCCGTGCCAAGGCTGTTCGCTATTGGGAAACAGAGTGGTGAAGGTCAAAATCCTCATGCCTAAGGCAATACTCTCCGCTAGACATTGCTGTGTAATCGCGACTTATTCTCGATTTTCCACGAGTGAGCGCCCTTGCATCGCGTCTGGTATGCGATAACCGGCCAGATCGAGCAAGGTGGGAGCGATATCCAGAAGTCGAGCTCCCTCGAATTCGCCACGTAATGGGCAATTCGCGGCAGAGAGCAAGAACATTCCGTACTGGGCGTGATTACAAGCGTCGGGACCAGTGTCGTTTTCCTGCACGTGGATCCGCCCGTAACCTACGCTTCCGATAGACCGCCAATAGAGTCCTCCAAAATGCACGATAAGATCCGGCGCAACATTCCGTACGTTCTTGTAGATTTCTCTTGGCTTGAAAACAAGCGAATTCAACGGTCCGCCTTTGTCGTCTACAAGCCCTTCGAAGCGGCGTTTCATTTCGTCCTGAAAGGCCCCGTACTCCGTTTCGGGAATAATTCCCTGAGGCTCGCGCCCCTTAACATTAAAAAAGACGCGAGCATAATAGCCCCCTTCGCTCCACACCTTGGTCTTTGACCAGTCGATTTTCAGTTTGCTGAATGGAGTGACTTCCTGGACAGGTTCTGCCAGCACTAGTAGGCCTTCTCTGATGAGCCATTCGTTTACAGCGAGGCCCCCATCGAGCCGCTGCGCTCCGTGATCTGAAACTACTAGTACCACAGTATCTTTCGGAAGAAGCGAAAGGACGCTCCCTATCTGTGCATCGATCCAGCGGTAATATTCCGGGATCGCATTTTCGTAAGGGCTATCTGGCTCATACTGAAAGTGTTGCTTGTCGAAGAAATTCCAGAATCCGTGATGCATTCGGTCGAGGCCAATATCGACAAAATGAAAGTAATCCCATTCCTGCTCCTTAAGCAGCCAGCGTACAACCTTCCATTGCTTCTCGCTCATTTCAAAGATTTCTTTCTTTAGCCGCCCCTTATCCTCTGTTCGAAAGCCTTTTACATCGGTGGGATATTCGCCTACCAACTCTGTGATTTTAGTCTTAATGCTGGTGGGGTGCGTAAATTCGCCCTTCACCGTGTCGGGTGTCAAGAAACAACCTACACTTATGCCATTGATTTTGCGTGGTGGATACCCGGGAGGTAATCCTACGATAATGGATTTTTTGCCTTGGGCTGCCAACGCGTCCCAGATGGCCGGAGTTTGTATCGAGTGGGACGTCGCGAACCCCAGACCGCTGTAGGAGTAATCTGTCCGGTTTCGGAAGCCATACACACCCAAGGAACCCGGATCCTGGCTGGTAACCATACACATCCAAGCCGGCACCGTAATTGGCGGAACTACGCTCTCGAGACGGCCGTATAATCCATCGGCCATCAGACGGCGTATGTTGACCAACCGCTCGTCATTGAAAATGATGCCAGGTGCAGCGCAGTCCAGCCCCAAGACACAAATCTTCATCTTCCCGGCCACTCCTCTGAAGGTTTCAACATAACTCTAAGCGACTTTCAGCCTGGCTAGCCACGCAATTCTGATCTTTGCGCGCAACGCACAGCGTGGTCATTTTATATCCAAGTGTAACTTAAAGCTCGATTTGCTATGGCGTCCAATCCCGAACGGGGTCGAGCGATGGTAAGTCTTTGGCCAGAAGGGTTCCGAATAATTTTTTTGAAAAAAAGAGCGGGCGACCGAAGTCGCCCGCTGTATCACCTCGAAATTATGAGGCCATTAAGCTTGCACGCGCACCTTAAAGCGGGTGGTAATCCAAGCCGCAATCAGAAGGGCCGATCCCAGTAGCAGCAGATTGGTTGGTTCGGGTGTCGGAACGACGATAACGTCGCTGGAACTAACCACACCGGTCCAAGTCCTGGTGCTCGCTAAATAGCTGATATCAATATAAAACTGTGTCAGGAAACCCTCTCCTACGGCATCGGGCAGGTGCAACGCCGCAACAAGGTCTGGATTTAGGTATGTTATGTCCAAATATCCGCCCAACCCCCCGGTAGCCGGGTGTGTCTTGGCGGTCTTTGTGTTAAGGGACAAATGCACATCATTGCCCCCTAATTCAACGAAATGCCCTGTGACTAAGGGCTCGACTGAAGTCATACCCATACCTGCGATTTCACCCGTAATCGACATGGAACCGCCGGGTTTGAAGAAAACCCCTTGGAAACCGTTACTATTAAGGCTGTTGCAATACAGATCGCATAGGCCCGTTGTCAGGTTTAAAGTGCCACCCGTAATAGCATATAATCCACTCTTTGAAGGACCGTGACTCCCAATCGGTGCAAGAAGCTGAAAAATGGGAGCACCAGTAATCGTTAGCGCATTTCCGTATCCTTGAGTAAACTTCACTGAACCGCCAGAATTTTGATGAATACCTTTACCAGACGCTACATAAGAACTGAAGTCTAGATGACCGCTAACGGGGAGAACCGATCCAGCCCTAACCGGCATTGCGGCCAGGGCCATCGCGACAGCTACAGCCCACACATATAGTATGCCTGTTTTTATCATCACTCTTCCTCACTTCGAGACAATTTCCGCGTCGGGGACTAAGATGACGGGATTGCGGTCAACTAGATACAGTCTTTAAGTACCGGGTGTCAAGTACTTCCGACAAAAATGTGACTACCAGTACCTGGTCTGTGGAAAACTTGAGCATTATTTGCCGACACTACGTCTTGTGCTCTCGCGGTTCTAGGCAACCGGCCCATCGCTGTGACAGTTTCTTGGTCTTCTGCCAAGCTTGGGCGAGAAGCTTATTACGTCGAAGATACTAATCTCTAAAGTCCTGCTCCTCTTACATACCTTAATCGTGCTCGACGAACACAGGTAAATTGGCATATAGTACCAGGTCTTGTCGGATGCTCACCCGAGAAGATGAGAATGTATTCCTAAAGTGGTAAACCATTTGCACCACTGGATCGCAGAATTCAATCTGACGGTCAGCAAAGCGTCTTAAATCAGATTGTTATAGAGCTTCGTCTATCGGTAGTATGGCTGTCCAGTTGCCCTAAGACTCGTATCGAACGGTGGAGGTATAGCAGGAGAATGGCGTACAAGCTGAATAAGTCCAGGAGAACTATTGCAGTCGATTTTGACGGTGTAATCGCCGAATATGATGGGTACAAAGGTCCCGGAGTTCTGGGCGAACCACGCCAGGATGTAGTTGAGGCAATGCGCGAGCTGCGATCAGATGGCTGGAAAATTGTGGTTCACACTACGCGGGGAGAGCAAGAGATCACCGGTTACCTAACTCAGCATACAATTCCTTTTGACGAAATTAATCAAAATTCGGATTACCAAACGGCGGGACCGAAGCCTGTCGCTGACTTATATTGGGATGACCGCGCTGTCTCCTATTCAGGCGACGCGCGCAAGGATCTTGAAATAATTCGCACCTTTAAGACATGGAAAGGCCGCGAATAGGTACGGTGCCCACCAGTAGCGTCGAACTTTTAAGAAGCTAATCTATCCAAAGAGAAAAAAACGTGTATATGACTACTCAACTGACCCAGCCTCACGGCGGTAAATTAATTAATCGCATGCTCGAAGGGCGTGAGCGCGAAAAAACCCTTGATCGAGCCGAACGGTTGCCGCAGCTTAAACTGAATTCGCGGCAACTTTCCGACGTTGAACTTATTGCGGTTGGCGCTTTCTCGCCCTTAACAGGCTTTATGGGACAGAAAGATTATCAGAACGTTGTAGACAATCAGCGACTTGCTAATACCCTTCCTTGGACCATTCCGGTAACTCTCGGGGTTACTAAAGAAGACGCGGACCGGGTTCGGTCCTCGCCGGAGATCGCTCTCGTCGACGATTCAGAGCAAGTCGTAGCGATCCTGCAGCTCTCAGAAATTTACCAGTACGACAAAGACCACGAAGCTCAAATGGTGCTGAAGACCACGAGCGACACTCACCCTGGAGTGCAGTATCTCTCTAGCGTCGGAGACCACTGCCTGGCGGGGCCGATCAGTCTGTTGCGACGCCCGGATCGTGGAGAATTTACAAATTATTTGCTGGATCCGCAAGAAACCCGCTTCTTGTTCGAACAACGAGGCTGGAACACCGTGGTTGCTTTCCAAACACGCAATCCCGTGCATCGAGCCCACGAATACATTTTGAAGTGTGCCCTAGAAACTGTTGACGGACTCTTGTTGCATCCGCTAGTCGGAGAAACACGTTCTGAAGATGTGCCCGCCGAAGTTCGCCTGCGATGCTATCTCGCACTACTCGACAGCGCGCTGCCCAAAAACCGCGCCGTGATGAGTTTGTATCCTGCGGCCATGCGTTACGCTGGTCCGCGCGAGGCCATTTTTCACGCCATCGCACGCAAGAATTACGGTTGCTCACACTTCATCGTGGGACGTGACCACGCGGGAGTAGGGAATTTCTACGGCACATACGACGCACAGAGAAAGTTCCTCGAATTCGACCGCGACGAACTCGGTATCACTCCCATATGTTTCGACGCCACCTTCTATTGCAAGAAGTGCGGCGCTATGGCGTCCGAAAAGACCTGCAAACACAGCCCCGAAGAACGGCTCAACCTCAGCGGAACAAAAGTTCGCGAGCTGCTCCGTGCCGGTGAGAACCTGCCACTGGAATTTACGCGCCCGGAAGTCGCGGAAGTCCTTCGCAAGGCTTATCGTGAAAACTAAACTCCAGGAATTGAGGACAACTTAAATGAATAAGAAGAGAAATCGCGGATTTACGCTGTGGTTCACGGGGCTGCCTTGCTCCGGCAAATCCACTTTAGCAGAGATACTTGCTAAGGACCTCGAGCAGCGGGGCCGCGGCGTCGAGATTTTAGACGGTGATGTGGTTCGCACCAACCTCACGAAAGGACTCACTTTTAGCAAAGAAGATCGCGATGAAAACATTCGCCGCATAGGCTTCGTTTGTGGATTACTCAGCAAACACGGGGCAATCGCTATCTCCGCCGCGATTTCACCGTACCGAGCGGTGCGCGACGAAGTTCGTTCGAAGATCGAAAATTTCGTGGAGGTATTCGTCGACACGCCGCTCGAGCTCTGCATTCAGCGGGACGTAAAGGGCATGTACAAAAAGGCCATCGCGGGTGAGATGAAGAATTTTACTGGTATCAGCGACCCTTACGAACCACCTCTGCACCCGGAGTTAGTAATTGAAACTCAGAACGAAGGGCCGGAACAATCTGCGGCTCGCATTTTGGAAAAGATTGAGCAGCTTGGCTTTGTCGATCCATTGCGCCAGGCCGCGTATACACCATCGGAAGGGGAAAGGATCCGCGAACGGCTTGTTAGGCTCGGCTATATCGAAAATTAGCTGGTATGCACTTTCTCATCATGGTTGGAGTGGGTGCCCTCGTCGGCCTCGTTATCGGCCTAACCGGCGAGGGTAGCGGCTCGCTCCTGACCCCCCTACTCATCATCGTAGCCGGGATGGCTCCTGCAGAAGCAGTCGGAACAAGCCTGGCCTTTGGTTTCGCGACGAAACTTTTTGGAACTTGGAACTTTTATCGCAAAGGTCTCGTGCGACTCGATCTTGTCAAAAAATTGGTCATAGGCGGTGTCCCGGGCGCACTTGGAGGCGGGTATGTCATTCATTATTTGGGATTGCACCAGCCTCGTTTCCTGAACGTTTTTCTCATGCGTACGATCGGGTCCATCTTAATCCTCGTTTCCTTGATGATGTTTATTAAACTGGTTCCTTGGGATTGGCGCCCGGGGGTTGAGCGTCCGGAGTTTTTCGCCGGCCGTCAGTTTAGCGGACTGCTAATCCTCATCGGTTTTGTAATCGGCGGCGTAGTCTCTACAACTTCAATAGGCAGTGGTGCACTCATTGTCGCTGCCTTGGTAGTTCTCTTCCCGATTAAGTCGGGGACTTTGGTGGGGACAAGCGTAGTAACAGGAATGGTGCTTGTCGCGATTTCCAGCCTGCCCTATGCCGCGATGGGAAACATTAGGTGGTCCATTGTTGGACCCATGTTGTTTGGTTCATTGCCTGCAATTTATTATGCCAGCAAACTCCATGGACGTTTACATCGCACGGTACCAGACGCAATCATTGCCACAGCTCTAATGGCCATGGGCGTTCATATAATTTGGTCTTGAAAGGGAGCCGCGGGTCCGCGGCCCAGCTCTCTGCCATACACACGTGATCAGCATCGAGGATTTTCGGCGACCATTTCAATAACCACAAAGGTCTTTGGTCACCAAGAAAGTTGCCTTTAATGTCGCCTGTTGGTCTACAAAAAATACACTGCGCCTATCGAATTTCTGTCCGTTGGTTGGAATTAGGTGGGAGCGCAAGCCAAGCCTGTCGCGCCTTCACAGCTCGCGCAAGAGCGAACGCATTTAATATTGCCCGAGACATCGAATTAACCTAGTGCCGATCCCGTCGACGTCTAGTAGCAAGGTGAAATCTCGGCGGCGATCAACGCGGTCGTGGAATCGCAGCAATTCATCCTCGGCCCGCAGTTCACGCCCTCGAAGAAGAAGTTGCCAAATATTGCGGCACTGGATTCGCCGGCGGAGTCGACTCCGGCACTGATGCCTTACTGCTCGCTCTTTACGCCGCCGGTGTAGGTCCTGGCGATGAAGTCTTGGTGCCGACCTTCAGTTTTATCGCCACTGCGGACTCCGTCTCTCTCCTCGGCACCATTCCAGTTTTTGTCGATATCGATCCTTCGACATTCGCCATCGATCCAGCTCAACTGGAAGCAAGAATCACTCCACGCACCTCAGCGGTCACCCAAATCCGGCCACGTAAGGTCACCTGAAAACCGGCCATAGCAAAAGCCCGGGACGTTGACTCCGAGAGGAGCCCTTATAGGCTCCCTCGGCATGAGCAACGTCTTGAGCGAAGAAAAGAAACAGCAAGTTATCGCACTAGGAAAGCTCGGATGGTCCTTACGGCGCATCGAGGAAGCCACCGGTGTGCGTAGGGAAACGGCGAGTGGATATTTAAAAGCAACCGGAGTGGTGGTGTGCTTACCCGGGTGGGGGCGCCGCGCGCCGGCAAAACCGGCCATACAGGTGACCACCGACTTTTATGCGGCTTTTTCGCAAAATTCGGAGCCACCTAAGAGCCCCAAGTCATCGCCCAGCACTTGCGAGCCCTATCGTGAGCAAGTAGAGCTGGGACTCCGTCTTGGCCGGAATGCCATGGCGATCTGGCAAGACCTGGTTTCCGACCACGGTTTTGCAGGTGGCTATGAAACGGTGAAGCGTTTTGTGCGCAAGCTTCGCGGCCCGCGAATCCAGGAAGCAGCGGGCATCATCCTCACGGCACCGGGAGAAGAAGCCCAAGTCGATTACGGCAGCGGCCCGATGGTGCGTGATGCGCAGAGCGGGAAGTATCGCCGGACGCGGCTGTTCGTGCTGACGCTCGGCTACAGCCGCAAATGCGTGCGCTTGCTCACCTGGCGGTCGAGTGTACGCACCTGGGCGGAACTGCATGAGCAAGCATTTCGTCGTCTAGGCGGTTGTCCAAGACTCATCGTTCTCGACAACTTGAAAGAAGGCGTAGCGGTTCCCGACCTCTACGATCCCACGGTCAACCCTCTGTTCCGCGATGTCCTGACTCACTACGGTGTCGCAGCCCTGCCTTGCCGCATCCAGGATCCCGATCGCAAAGGGAAAGTGGAGTCGGGCATCGGCTACACCAAGAGAACGGCGCTCAAAGGGATGCGCTTTGAAAGCCTGGAAGAAGCACAGGCGTATCTCGACCGCTGGGAAGAGCGTTGGGCCAACACTCGTATCCACGGCACGACAAAACGCCAGGTTGCCGTCATGTTCCTCGAAGAAAAACCGCACTTGTTGCCGCTGCCTCTCGAACCGTTCCGCTACTACCAATACGGAGAACGGGTGGTACATCTGGATGGCTGCGTGGAAGTGGAAGCCGCCTACTACGGGTTGCCGCCAGGATGGATCGGACGTTCCGTGAAGGTGCAATGGGACGCGCTGCATGTACGCATCCTGCATCCCAACACCAACCAACTTCTTCGCGAACATCTGCGCCAGAAGCGCGGCGGTTATCGCATCGAGAAAGAAGATCACCCAAAGAAAATGCCGCTGAGCACAGCGCAGCTCTTGCGACGCGCTGCACATGCAGGCACCCAGACGGGCAAGTTCTGCCAGTTGCTATATGACCGACAAGGAGAGACAGCCATCCGCCGCATCCTGGGTGTGCTTTCGCTGATGAAGAAATACGGAACTGCGGCAGTCGAAGATGGCTGCGCCGCTGCTCTCGACATCGGCGTGTTCGAATACCGTTTCGTGCGCCGTTACCTCGAGCGCCGCCCGCATCCACAAATGTTCTTACGTCAGATCGATCCCCTGATCCGTGAACTTACCGTATATCGCGATTTCATCAATCTCAAAATCAAGGAGCCAGAATGAATCTGATCGAGTTGAATCAAGCATTACGCCAGCTGCGTCTCGGCGGCATCGCTGCAGTTCTGGAAACACGGCTGCGGCAAGCGCAAGTGGAACCGATGGCACCCATCGACTTCCTCTCCTGTC
>Ga0185299_10002139_pt1 | contig 32212 bp, 24 predicted proteins | sample PaiPotPPA55metaG_FD_128002 | JGI IMG/M metagenome (GOLD analysis project Ga0185299, IMG submission 128002) | Iron sulfur acid spring bacterial and archeal communities from Banff, Canada, to study Microbial Dark Matter (Phase II) - Paint Pots PPA... ...
TCGCCGACCACCTTGCCCCGAAAGATGTAGTACTGGTACAGGTTGTAGCCGATCATCACGGGAAAGATCAGGCCGATGCCGGCGAGCATGAACACGAGCGTCCGCGAATCGGAAGCGGCTTCGACGATGCCCAGCTTGCCGGGCACGAAGTCCGGGAACAGGCTCACCGCGAGACCGACGAACGACACGATGAAGAGGGCCACCGCGCCGCGGCACGGACCGTGCGTCGCGCCAAGATAGAGCGATGTCATGATGAAGGCGAACGCAAGCGCTGCTGCGAGGCCGAGCGCGATCAGCACACGCATGACGCCCGGCTGCGACCAGCGGTCGAGGCCGACGCCACTGAAGAACCAGGTCGCAGCCGTCAGCAGCACTGCGGCGGCAACCGTCAGGATCGCGCTCAGCAACGCCATGCGTCGCGCCCATTGCTCGATCATGCCGACAGTCTTTTTCACCAGATACGTCGCGCCCAGCAACGCATAGCCCGCGACGACGCCGATCGCTGCAACGACGATGAACGCCGTGTTCAACTCGCCCGGCACGAGGCCCGTGATGACCTTGCCGAGCACGACGCCCTGCGCGAGCGCCGCGATCAGGCTGCCAATGCCGAACACCTTGTCCCACAGCGGAGCGTGCTCGGCGCTATGACGGAATTCGATCGTGGCCCCGCGCATGATGAGCCCGGCGATCAGCGCCATGACGGGCAGATAGAGATCCTGCATCAGCTGTGCGTACGCGATGGGAAACGCACCAAATAGTCCGCCGCCGAGCACGACCAGCCATGTTTCGTTGGCGTCCCATACGTGCCCGATCGACTGGACCATGACGTCGCGATCCGTGCGCTGCGAGCGCAGCAGACTGAGAATGCCGACGCCGAGATCGAAGCCGTCTGTGACAACGTAGAACACCAGCATCAGGCCGAGCAGGCCGAACCAGATATAGGCCAGCAGCAAATGGGTAGAGCTATCCATGAGGCAACCTCGTGAGCTGAGTATGCGGCATCAGTAGCCGGAAGTGGGGGGCGGGGTCGTCGTGGCGGAAGCGCCGCGCGCGGTGACGTTGGCGGGCGGCAAGCTGGTCAGATCGGGGCCTTTGCGCAGCCAGCGGCGCGCGAGGACGAAGAACGTGACGAGCAGCACGACATAGAACGCGAAGAACATCGCCATGCTGAGCGAGACCGACGTCGCGGCCACGCTCGATACCGCCTGATTCGTGCGCAGCAGTCCATAGACCACCCACGGCTGACGTCCCACTTCGCGGACGATCCATCCCGCCTCGACGGCGACATAAGGCAGCGGTATGCACAGCACCCAGGCAAGCAACAGCTTGCGTTGCGCAAGCAGCGCATCGAGGCTGCCGCGCGTCTTGCGCAGCGCGTACGCCGTCCAGAACGCGAGCAACATGAAAGCGAAGCCGATCCCCGCCATCACGCGGAAGGCGTAGTAGAGCAGCGGAATCATCGGCGGCTGGTCTTCGGGCTTGAAGTCGGTGAGACCCGTTACGTGGCCGTGCAGCGAGTGCGTGCCGAGGACGCTCAGCATGCCGGGGATTTCCAGCGACCAGTCGTTGCGCTGCGCCTTCCGATCTGGCCATGCGAGCAGCGACCACGACGCGCCCGTGCCCGGCGGGTTGGTGTGCCAGTGGCCTTCGATTGCCGCGCCTTTTGCGGGCTGCGTTTCGAACACGCTCACGCCGCTCGAATCGCCGAGCCAGATCTGTAGCGGCGCAACAAAGACGAGCACGGTGAGCGCGATCTTGAACGAACGCGCGAAGAACTCGGGCTGGCGCTTGCGAAAGAGGTTCCATGCCGAGATGCCCGCGATCACGAACATGCCTGTTTCGATTGCCGCGACCCACATGTGCGACATGCCCCACACCATGTCGGGATTGAAGATCGCGGCGGCATAGTCGGTCACCTCGATCTTGCCGTTGACGACGGCATAGCCCGCCGGCGTCTGCATCCACGAATTGGCGACCATGATCCAGAACGCCGAGATGCTCGAACCGAGCGTGACCATAGCGGTCGCAAACAGATGGACGCGGCGCGGCACGCGGCCCCAGCCGAGCAGCATTACACCGATGAACCCCGCTTCGAGCATGAAGGCCATCGCGCCTTCGAAGCCGAGAATATTGCCGATGAACTGGCCGCTGTACCGCGAGAAGCCCGCCCAGCTGGTGCCGAACTGAAACTCCATCGGAATGCCGCTGACCACACCGACTGCGAAGTTCAGCGCCAGCAGCTTGCTCCAGAAACGCGCGTGCCGGTAGTACATCACGTCGCCTGTCTTGATCCACAGCGCTTCGATCAGCACGAGGAACGCGGACAGGCTGATCGTCAGGATCGGCCAGAGGATGTGAAAGACTGCCGTCATCGCAAACTGCGCGCGCGACAGGTCGAGAACATGATCAGGCATGGTGGGGCTCCGCGCGTTGCAGGGCGACTGCACGCGTCGCAGAATCCGGGCCCACGGCGGCGGCACGCACCACGTTCACGGGCACAGATTTGTATGACGGCGTGCGGCTTTGCGGGTCGAACGCGTAGAGCGGCACGAGAGGATTCACTTCGGGGTAGTACGCGCCGCAACAGCCGTCGGGCAGCGAATACTCGACCACCTTGAAGCTGCGGATGATGCGTTCGATGCCATCCGTCGAAAGCGCGACGATATCGACGCGCTCGCCCGGATGCAGTCCGCGCTTTTCCAGTTCGCGCTGGTTCATGAACACGACGTCGCGTTGTCCGAACACGCCGCGATAGCGGTCCGAGTGCGAATAGAGCGTGGTGTTGTACTGATCGTGGCTGCGCATCGTCGTGAGCCAGAGCGCTTCGGGGTCGTTGTGCCAGGGGTCTTCGTCGAGCCCTTTGAAGACAAGGAAATTGGCGCGGCCCGTTGGCGTGGCCCACACGCGTTCGCGCGCCGTCGATGCGAGATGAAAGCCACCCGGCACGCGGATGCGCTCGTTGTACGCCTGGAAGATGGGGAACACGATTTCGATCGCATCGCGGATACGGTCGTAGCTCGCGACCATGTGTTCCCAGGGCACGCGGGATTTTTCGCCGAGCGTCGCGCGCGCGATGCCCGAGACGATGGCCGGTTCACTCAGTAGATGGGGCGAAGCGGGCTCGTTGCGGCCTGCGGACGCGTGCACCATCGACATCGAATCTTCGACGGTGATCGATTGCGGACCATCCGCCTGAATGTCGATCTCCGTGCGGCCGAGGCATGGCAGGATCAGCGCATCCTTGCCGTGCACGAGATGGCTGCGGTTGAGTTTCGTCGCAATGTGCACCGTCAGGTCGAGCTTGCGGATGGCCTCCTGCACACGGACCCAGTCGGGAATCGCCGCTGCGAAATTGCCGCCCAGCGCGATGAAAACCTTTGCGTCGCCACGTATCATCGAGTCGATCGTCGCAATCACATCGTGGCCGTGGCCTTCCGGCGCGCGGAACCCGAAGGCGCGCTCGATACCTTCAATCAGCTGCGCCGATGGCTTTTCCGTGATGCCGACCGTGCGGTTGCCCTGCACGTTCGAATGTCCGCGCACGGGGCAAATGCCGGCGCCCGGTCGTCCGACGTTGCCGCGCAGCAGCGCGAGGTTCGCGATCTGCTGCACGTTCTCCGTGCCGCGATGATGCTGCGTAATGCCCATTCCGTAGACGAGGATCGCGTTCTTCGCCTGCATGTAGATCTGTGCCGCATTCTCGATATCGGCGCGCGAAAGACCCGAGTGCCGCTCGATGGCGTCCCACGATGTCGCGCGCAGGTCGTCCAGCAGCGCTTCGATGCCGTGCGTGTGGCCCTGAATGAATTCAATGTCGAGGATGCGTGGCACGTCCGCGGCAAGCGCGGCGTCGTCGGCTTCGACAATGGCCTTCATCATCCCCTTGAGCACCGCGACGTCGCCGCCGACACGTACCTGGTACAGGAAGGTGCTGATGGGGGTATAGCCGAGCGTCGCCATTTCGATTGGATTCTGCGGCGAAGCGAACCGTTCCAGCGCGCGTTCGCGAAACGGATTGAACGACACGATCTTCGCGCCGCGCCGCGACGCCGAATGAAGATCGCTCATCATCCGTGGACTGTTGGTGCCGGGGTTTTGTCCGAAGATGAAGATCGCGTCGGCGTGCTCGAAGTCTTCGAGCAGGACCGTGCCTTTGCCGACGCCGATCGATTGCGGCAGGCCGACGCTCGTTGCTTCGTGGCACATGTTCGAGCAGTCGGGGAAATTGTTGTTGCCGAATTCGCGGACAAAGAGTTGATAGAGGAACGCGGCTTCGTTCGACGCGCGGCCCGACGTGAAGAAATCGGCCTGATCGGGATGATCGAGCGCATTCAGGTGGCGGCCCACGAGCGTGAACGCATCTTCCCAGCTGATGGGCAGATAGCGATCTGATGCTCGGTCATAGGCCATCGGATGCGTGAGGCGTCCGACCATTTCGAGGTCGTAGTCGTCCCATGCGGTGAGTTCGGACACGCTGTGCGCGGCGAAGAACTCCGGCGTGCAGCGGTTCGCCGTCGCTTCCCACGCGACTGCCTTTGCGCCGTTCTCGCAGAACTCGAATGACGACGTGTGCTTCGGGTCGGGCCACGCGCAGCCAGGACAGTCGAAGCCTTCCGGCTGATTCATATGCGATAGCGTCTTCGCGCCGGAGACGGCAATGCCTTGAAGCGCGAGCGCTTCGCCTGTTGCCTTGAGCGCGCCCCAACCGCCTGCAGGGTCGCTGTAGATGCGGATTATTTTCTTTTTGCCCATGTCTGTTTTCCTGTGCCAGTTCAGGAGGAGCCCGAGGGGGTCTTTACTTTCTTGGCGAACTGCTGCTCGCGAAATTGCGCGAGGCCGGCCAGCTCGATAGCGTCACCTAATTACCCGTCGTTTGCACCGCCGCCGGTGTTTTTCCGCCGACTGCGGACTGCATCCGACGGCCAATCTATTTCACATCGACGCGTGCCTGCTCCATCCCGGCTGGCTTGCGGAGCTCGTATGTTTGGAATAGCTGCGAACACAAGGCTGCCAGTGCAGCCAGATTCACGGCCTGATGTGGATACTCAACCTCGCCAGCGTTGAGTACGTCGTCCAGTACTGGAGCAAGACGGCGCAGTTGCCGGAAAGTAGTCGCGTCGAGTTTCATACGGCGATCTTCCCGAACGTGTCGCGCTCCATTCTCGTGTTTTCAATCATCGTGCCCTCCATGTCGTCACCTCATCAGGCGATGGTCGCTCGGGTCCGATGGCAGTCGGTCTACAAATCACAGATCGCCATCGACGGTCAGACGAATGGCCGGCCGCAGCATTCGAAAGAGACGTTTCGATCTTAGTTGGTGGGGAGCGGCGACGGCTATTACATAAAGATGGAACCGCTCAATTTAGGTCTGCTGGGAGTCGTCGGGAGGGAATGGACAAGAAAGACGCCAACGGGCGACTCGCTGTCCGCCTCGCTCGCTAAATCTCGCTCTTCGGGGTATTGGCCCGGCGTACTCGGCCTTTGGGACGCAGGCCAGGTCGCGCGTAGGGCGCAGACATCACCTTGATCGCGTACGGCGCCCCACCAGCGACCGGGCGGCCAAATTCGTCCCCAGCACGAAAATGATGCCGATCATGCTGCCGATTACAACGTCTATCGCTCGTGCGTCCGCTGACAAAACGGTGTGTCCGGCGACAATAATCGCGATCGCGTGTAGCGCGCATCGCGCATCGCGCGCCGAAGGCCACGACATAGCGATTAAAAGCAACGAGCGTGAGCGCGATTGCCGCCGTCAGTACGTCGAAGAGCAAAGGCACGTGTGGCAGGAATATTCCGACTGCCATACCTGTGGTTACCCCGACGATCGCGCCGACCATCCGGTCTTTCCATTTGGCGATCGCCGTCGACACATCGCCAGTGACGACGCTCGCGGCCGACCAAATCAGCCATTCCGGATAGTGAATTCGGTGCCACACGATGAGCGAAGCGGCCATGCCGACTGAGAGGGCGGCGGCGATCATGCCTTCAGAATATCCGCGTCCTGGTGCTTCATTGACTTGCCGCACAGCAAACCATCTGCGGCCGTCGAATTTTTTCCCGAGTAATCGGTAAGAAGCGATCGAGACGAGTGCGACCGGGAGCACTGAGAAAAGTAGATACGGTAAGGTCTCAACGGCTGCTTGCGGCAACGCGCGCCCGTTAGCATTGTTCGCTGTCGCGCAGGCCAGGTAAAGAACAGGGATAAAAGTGAAAGTTCCTGTCCAGCGCATCTCGGTGCCTGCGGCGGTGATAGCTATGCAGGCAACAGCAAGCACCACTGACCCGATAATGAACACTCCAGGCGTTTGCCTCGATGAGGTAATGGCAAGATAGCCGAGGGCGACTACAAGGGCATGCAGGAGCACGCCTAGCGGCGCCAGGCGCGACCGTTCCGCAGCAATGAAGGTCGATATGGTGACGATCTCGACTCGGAACCAGATCGGATTCCCGGTCAGGAGTCCCGCGATGAAGATCGGTGCAAGCTGCAACGCGCCGCGCGATAGCATGCTGATGTTGATCAAACCATAGAACATAAGAGCCCTTCGACGGACAAGCCGCAGCCGGCGCACGCCGTTTCATAGTCATCGGCGATCAATGCGCGAGTCGGCATCGACCTCCGAGCGGCGCACGACGAACAGTCAAGACCAAAATGCAGAGCGCAGATTCGCCCTGTGCATCCTGTACGATGGTATGCAGAGGTCCTATAGGTCCAGTACCAACCGGAAACACCAAAGTAAGGGTATCCATGCCAATTGAGATGTACTGCTAATTGATTAATGTGATGTCCGTCCCGTGTTGTCGATACGAGGAGAGTCTAGGGAAGTCGTGTCATGCGAGCGGTGCGACATGCGAAGAAAAACTAAGCGACCAGGAATCCGTGAAATGTAATACACAGAAGAGCCGAACGCATCCTCCAGTTTCATGTAATAGCAGTCCTACCTCCTGCCGCCTACCATCCAAACGAGGTAGAACACCGAAGCGACCCCGGAGAGAGCACGGAAGTTATATGGTTTAAAGGCGCGAAATGTGGAAGTTATTTGGTTAATTTTCCGGAAGCCAATCGAGTTCCTCCACACCTCCCGGAATCACCTGGCGCAGTCTAACTGACCTTGCCCCCGTTTAACGAATCCCATAACCTAGGGAATTAGGCTCGGCCTGGCGGGGTTTTCTATTAGCAATACAATCATATGATGAGAATTTTTCCGCGCTGCACACCTCTAAGTTGTAGCAAGCGGAATATGGAAATGGACTACGCATCGATTCAACCTGCGTTAACCACTCTGTTGCGCAACCGGCCGCCCGGCACCACTGCCGACATTAATAAGCAGACGGTTGCATACTGGGACGGCTACGAGGTTAGGGGCGTTCACTTGCGGCACGACAAGAGCGGCCGGCTAGACGGAGATTTCGACTTCGACGAGCGCACATTGAATCAACTGCACGCGGATCTGGTCGCTTGGATGGCCGCGCCTCGTTATACGGTACGCCCTGAACTCGTGGACTGGCTGAAGGACGCTCCCCCGTTCAACGCGGGCGCTTGACAGCCCCGTACCCTGGCTCGTGCAATGCGTCCTCGTCTGCTCGCTGACACGCTTGGTTTTGTGCGTCGAGACGCGGCCTTATCGCGTCAGCTAATGCAGAATTCAGCGCGTGGAGTTCATTGCGTTGCGAGAATCAGGCCTCGTGAGGGCGCAGATGGAACAGCAGGTAGATACGCTCGTGATAGGTGCTGGGCCTGCAGGCCTCGCGGTTGCTGCGTGTCTAAAGAAGCGGGGAGCATCCTGCATCATTGTGGACCGGGCGACCGAGGTCGGTTCGAGCTGGCGCCGTCACTATGACCGGCTGCACCTTCACTCCGACCGGGACCGTTCGGCCCTGCCTTATCTTTCGTTTCCCGCTGGAACGCCACGTTATCCGTCGCGCGAACAGGTGATCGAGTATCTCGAACTGTATGCGCGGCATTTCGAGCTCGTACCGCACTTCAACGAGGAGGTCAGGACTGTACGGCCACGCAACCCCGGATGGATTGTGACCACAACAGCCAGCGGCTATCATTCGCGGCGGGTGGTCGTGGCCACCGGCTACAACGCCGTTCCCTATCTGCCACGGTGGCGCGGCCAGGAGCGCTTCGGCGGCCGCATCTTGCACAGCAGCGATTACCGCAGTGGCGAGTCATTCCGCGGCCGGAGCGTTCTGGTCGTCGGCTTGGGCAACAGTGGCGGAGAGATTGCGATCGATCTCCACGAACATGGCGCACGAGTGGCAATGGCGGTGCGCGGGCCAGTGAACATTGTCCCTCGCGAGGTCCTCGGTATCCCCGTACTCGCTATCTCGATCGCGTTGAACCGCCTTCCTGCCCGATTCGCTGACGCGCTGGCCGCACCACTCGTGCGGCTCACCATGGGAGACATCACCAAGCTGGGTTTCCGCAAGCTCCCGATGGGTCCCTTTACGCAAATCAAGGCGAGGACACGGATCCCGCTCATCGACGTCGGTACAGTCAAACTGGTCCGCGAGGGCCACATTGAGGTGCTCGGAGATATCCGCGAGATGGGCGAGACAGACGTGACATTTGATGACGGGCGTTTGCGGGGTTTTGATGCAATCGTTGCCGCGACGGGGTTTCGCCCACGAAGCGAGTGTTTCCTGGAGCCGCAGAGCGATATCCTCGACGTGGAGCAACCGCAGCCGCCGAGCGGCGGGGAGAAAAAATCCGGGCTGCATTACTGTGGGTTTATCGTCTCGCCGACCGGTATGTTGCGCGAAATCGGAATCGAGGCGCAACGGCTTGCAGACGAAATCACGCACCTCGAGCGCCACCCGGTGTTTTGAGGGTTCGGGAGGTTCAGGGTGCAAGTTCGCGCGGCTGCGCTTCCCTGTACTCTCCCGGAAGGCATGCATCCGTCGCTCGTGTCCCAGCTTGCGCATGCGCGTCTCGCGAAATGCGGCGATTACGGCAATCACAACCGACAACGCCGCCACTGCGACCTATCGCGCGTAATATCGAGTGCGAAGGGTAGGGGGCGGAACTGCGCCGTCCGAACAGTCCTGCAAAAAGCCGAAGGCCGAATGGGATAAGGGAGATGCGATGAGCAACGACATGTACGAAGAGGGATTGAGCAAAACCGCTGCCAACTTCGCAGCCCTGACGCCTTTGACCTTCATCGAACGCGCGGCGTCGGTATATCCGACGATGCCCGCCATTTCGCACGGCGCGGTGCGACGTGACTGGGCGCAGACCTATGCGCGCACACGGCGTCTAGCGTCCGCGTTGAGCGCCAGAGGCATCGGCGTTGGCGATACGGTCGCCGCGATGCTGCCCAATATTCCCGAGATGATCGAGGCTCATTTCGGCATCCCGATGATTGGCGCAGTCCTCAATACGCTCAACACGCGACTCGATGCAAACACGCTCGCGTTCATGCTGAATCATGGCGAAGCGAAAGTGGTGCTGGTCGACCGGGAATTCTCCGCCGTAATGCGCGAGGCGGTCGCGAATGTGGACCGGCCGATTCTTGTCATCGACGTCGACGATTCCGAATATGCCGGGCCGGGCGAGCGTATCGGTGAACTCGACTATGAAGCGCTGCTGGCGAGCGGCGATCCTGCATTCGAATGGGCACCTCCATCCGATGAGTGGAATGCGATCTGCTTGAACTACACATCAGGGACAACGGGATATCCGAAGGGCGTCGTCTATCACCATCGCGGGGCGTACACCAACGCGGTCAGCAACATCCTCGAATGGGATATGCCAAAGCACGCGGTGTACCTGTGGACGCTGCCGATGTTCCATTGCAACGGCTGGTGCTTCCCTTGGACCGTGGCCGCGCGGGCGGGCGTCAACGTATGCTTGCGCAAGGTCGATGCGAAAACGATCTTCGATCTGATTCGCCGCGAGCGAGTGACGCACTATTGCGGCGCGCCGATCGTACAGAACCTGCTGGTCAATGCTCCCGACGAGATGAAAGCCGGGATTGCGCACCGTGTCCACGCAATGGTCGCCGGCGCGGCGCCGCCTGCGGCAATGATCGAAGGAATGGAGCGGCTCGGCTTCGAGTTGACGCATGTGTACGGCTTGACTGAGGTTTATGGCCCGGCGACGGTGTGTGCGCAGCAAGCTCAATGGAGCACGCTCGACATAAGTGAACGCGCGCGCCTGAATGCGCGGCAGGGCGTGCGCTATCACTTGCAGGATGCCGTGACGGTACGCGATCCTCTGACGATGCAGGAAGTGCCGGCGGATGGCGAGACAATCGGCGAGATCATGTTTCGCGGCAACATCATGATGAAGGGTTACCTGAAGAACCCGGCCGCAACGCAGGAAGCGTTTCGCGGTGGCTGGTTTCACACCGGGGACCTGGCGGTTGCTAATCCGGACGGCTATGTCCGGATCAAGGACCGCAGCAAGGACATCATCATTTCGGGCGGCGAGAATATTTCAAGCATCGAAATTGAAGATGTGCTGTATCGCCATCCAGCGGTACTCGCGGCCGCCGTCGTTGCGAAGCCGGACCTTCGTTGGGGGGAGACGCCTTGCGCTTTCGTCGAGTTAAAGGCGGGCGCAACGGTAAGCGCCGCGGAATTGGTCGCGCATTGCAAAGCCCATCTCGCAAGTTTCAAGGTGCCGCGCGCCGTGGAGTTCTGCGAGTTGCCGAAGACATCGACCGGCAAGATACAGAAGTTCGAACTGCGTAAGCGCGCCGGGTCGGTCGCGGCCATCGACGTATGACGGAGGCGAACATGAATGAAAGCGCAAGTCCAGACCCGCTGGTGGTCATCGATCGGGATATCTACGGAGTGCGCGGCGCAGTGCGGATAACGCTGAACCGGCCCGACGCGTTTAACGCGTTGTCCGAAGCATTGATCGACGCGCTGAAAAGCAGTTTGGACGAAGTGGCCGCATCGGATGCGCGCGTCGTTGTGCTTGCAGGCGCGGGCCGGGCGTTTTGCGCGGGCCACGATCTGAAAGAGATGCGCGCCAAACCGTTGTTCGAGTACTACCAGGCTCTGTTTGCTCGCTGCTCGCAGATGATGTTGACCATCCAGCGCATGCCGCAGCCCGTGATCGCGCGCGTGCACGGAGTCGCGACTGCGGCGGGCTGCCAACTGGTCGCGATGTGCGATCTGGCGGTGGCCGCAAGCGATGCTCGCTTCGCCGTGTCGGGAGTCAATCTTGGATTGTTCTGCTCGACGCCAAGTGTGCCGCTGTCGCGCAATCTGTCTCGCAAGGCCGCATTCGAAATGCTTGTGACCGGCGATTATATCGATGCACAAACCGCGTGTGAGCGCGGCCTAGTGAATCGAGTCGCCACGCCTGAACGGCTGGACGATGCGATTCGCGCACTCGTGGCGAGTATCAGCGAGAAGTCCCGTGTAGCGATCGCCGCTGGCAAGAGTCTCTTCTACCGGCAACTGGAGGCAGGCATCGATACGGCATACCAACTGGCCGGAGACACGATGGCGCGCAACATGCTTGACGACGCGGCTCTCGAGGGAACCGAGGCGTTCATTCAGAAACGCACGCCGCAGTGGCGCGAAACGTGAGGCGGCGAACGCAGTTGTTCACGCGCTGGCGGTGACGCCAAGGGCTCGAACCTCTACGGTGTTGCCACTGCTGGAACCTGTAGCGACGGCTCCGGTATGGATTTTCACAGCATGGGTAGGATCGTGGGTAAGCTGTGGCTGACAATGTGGGACTTTCGGGGCGTACGTCACGACTACGCCGCGCTCGAAGAGCAACTCCTCGATGTCGCGCAAGCCTGGCTGGAGGCGAAAATACCATCGCACCGCGCAACTGATGACCTCGGCCTGAAAACGGTGGCCGTGATAGATTTAGCTTTCTTCATCTCTTGGGGGCCTCGTATCCGGAAAAAAGACTGGTCAGAATAGTGCGCGTCTGTCGACTGTTCGAATTTGGACTCACTATTCCAGGCCCGACCTTTTCAGAATACGTATCTGGCTTGATCCTTTATCCAGAAGCCATATGGGAAGTCCTCAGGTGTGCTCAGGTGCGATGCTGCAATGCTCCTTTGGCGGGGCGCCTGCCGCTTTAAACGTCTTGCCCACCAACAGAACGACGGTAGGAGGCGTCCCTGCGGCCACGATCATGGATTACATCCCAATCGTCAACGTCGCACCGTTCGCAATGTGTCAAAGCGCAGCCAACCCCACAGTGATCGCAGCGACGGCAGCGAAACTCGGCGTGTTCACGCCGATGCAGTGCGTTCCGGCCACCCTCGCGCCCTGGATTCCCGGCGGCGCCCCTACTGTGCAAATCGGTGGCGCACCGGCGCTCGATGCGCTCGGCTCTCTGGTCTGTGCCTGGGGCGGCGTGATCACGGTACTCCAGCCTGGGCAGGTCAGCACGCTGGTACCTTGATATGTCAAGACTCCGCAGAAGGCTCGCCGCGCAAGCTTCGCCACCAGATTTTCCAATGAGGTTCTGGTCGGCCGTCGCTTCCCAGCCGGCGGCCATCGCTCGCGTAGCGCTCGGCTGAACCCAGCGGCTTGCCTTCCCGAAACGACTGATGCTCCGCGAGCTGCCCGTTCGGGTGAAAGCGCTGGGATACGCCTTGCAACTTACCCCGCCGATAGGTCGCGCGTTCGAGCACCACGCCGTTGGGCAAATAGGTGACGCTTTCGCCGCTCAGGAAGCCTCGCTCATAGTGCGCTTCGCGCTGAACGGCTCCATCCTGCGCGTAGTACACGGCCTTGCCGTCGAGCTGTCCATCGATGTAATTCAGTTGTGCCGATGGCTTTCCGTCCGGGTAGAAGAAGGTCGCCGGGCCGAACAACTGGCCGCGCGCGTACGCGAGGACCGCAAGCGGCGCGCCAGTTACGGACACCCGCGCCGTGCCATGCAACAGGCCGTCGACCAGGGTGCCTTCGATACGCGAGTCGCCGCGCTCCACCGACGCGTGTTGTGGCTTGCTCATGCTGGCTCAGTTGATCTTCACGATGCCGCCCTTGACCGTCAGCATGGCTCCGCCATCGATGGTCTGTTCGAGCGCGCCCTTGTTGGTCACGCTCTGGCCTTCGTTCGACAGCGTGCCATCCGATTTATTCGACAGCGAGGTTCCCGCCTGATTGGTCAGCGACAATGCGGCGCGCTGGGTGAGCGAGCCATCGGTCTTTGCGGTAAGGTCGCCGACGCTATGTAGCGAAAGCGTGCCGCTGACCCGGATCGTCAAGTCGCCATCGACCGTCAACGTGTAGTTGCCGGTCACCGTTTGCGCGAGGTTACCGCCGACCGTGCGCTTTTCGTCGCCGCGCGCTTGAACGGTGCGCGTCCCGGCGACGTCGACCGTTTCGTTGCCGGTTTTCACTGTCATGCTGCGATTGCCGCTTTCGAGGACAAGCGCGTCGTCGCCTTCCTTGACCGTGTGCGTGCGCGCATGCTGGATCGTGCGTGTCTCGTCGTGTCCGATCTGATAGGCCGCGTCGTTCAGCACCTTCACGTTGAGATCCTTCTGCGCCTGCACGAACACTTCCTCGCTGTCCTGCTTGTCCTCGAAGCGCAGTTCGTTGAAGCCGGTGCCGCCCTTCGATGAACTTGACTTGATGCCGGACTGCGTCTGGTTATCGGGCAGCGTATACGGCGGCTGGTTCACGCCGTTATAGACGCTGCCTGTGACAAGCGGGCGATCCGGATCGCCGTCGACGAAAGCAACCACGACCTCGTCGCCGACACGGGGAAGGAACTGCGCGCCAAACCCCTTGCTGGCCCAGGGTTGCGAGACACGGACCCAGCACGAGCTGTTTTCGTCCTTGCGGCCGGCCCGGTCCCAGTGAAACTGGATCTTCACGCGGCCGTACTGATCCGTCCACAGTTCCTCGCCCGCCTTGCCGACGACAGTTGCCGTCTGCGTGTGCATCACGGGCCGATGTGTGGCGCGAGGCGGCCGATAGGGCGTATCCGCCGGAAAGGCTTCGAAGCGGTTGCGATATCCGTCATGCGTGGCTTCGTGCGTCACGCTCGAGATCACCCATGCGATGTTGGCTTCGTCCGCTTCGTGTCCGGACAAGGCAAACCTGTAGCCCGGCGTCAGCGCGCGGCAATCGCTTTCGCCTACAAGCCGACGCACGCCGGCGCGCAGCTCGTCCATGCGGCGATTCGCAAGCGCCGTGCCGGCTGCGCTCGTCTGATAGCGACCGGGGTATTCGTAGACCGCGCGCTCGCCGGGTACCGCCTGCGCTTTCGAAAGCAGCGTGGACGCGGGAGTCAGGTACGCATAGTCCGAGCTGGCGAATATCCCGGTCGCGGTCTGCTGCACGAGTTCGCAGTACAGGATCTGTCCGGTTTCGCGCCCGCCGCCCTGTCCTCCGGTGTAGGGGATGGTCGCGGCGCCGGGCATGGCCGCGAACGCGTCGTTATTGTCCGCGATGACGAGCGTATGCCTGCCGTTCTCGTGCCGGAAGAAATAGAACCACCCTTCCTCTTCGCTCAGCCGCGAGATGAACGCGAAATCGGTTTCCGCGTACTGGACGCAATACTCGCGCGGGTTGTAGTTGCCCGACAACGAAAAGGAGAAATCCGTCGCTTCGTTGCCGTCGAATACTGCCTCGAGGATCTGCTGCGTGGTCTTGTCCTGAAAGATCCGGTTGTTCGACGCGAGCGTCAGCAGCCACGGCCAGGACCGAAGTTCCAGCGAATAATGGGTCCCGTCCCCGGTCGACGGCAATTGCGCAGCGCGAGTGCAGACGGCGTCGATCAGGCGCGGCGCTTCGCCCCAGACGAGCGAGAGCGTCGCATGCTGGCCGGGTAAGGCTGATAGCGCGACTGGTGTCGAAGCGCCCGTCGCGTGCACGAGGAGGTCGGCGGTCTCGCTGATTGCTTCGCGCCCGGTCATCCGGACGGCAAGCAGCGCACGGAAAGGCTCACCGGCGATGAGAAAGCGTGACTCGTCACCGGAAAGAGAAGGACGCGGCATGGAGGTCGATGTAGGGTAGGCCTGTGCGGAAAATTGCAGCGTCGCGACGGTGGCGGAAAGCGATGATGCCCGCTCGCGCACCTGATCTGGCGAGGACGACTAAAGGTTTTGGCTCGGATGTCATTCGAGCGCCCACTGTGCGAGTGTGCCGAGCAGTTCGTTCATCAACACGCCTTCGACGTCCCGCGCGCCAGCCAGGCGGCATCGCGCAAGTACTGCCTGGACGATCTTCGGGTCGAAGGCGAACTGCTTGCCGGTGGACTCCTGGTATCGCGTCTTCAGCACCTCGAGCTTCTTCTCGATGATCGTGCAGAGCACGGCATCGTCGAGTGCGCGATAAGGCACGGCAGTCATGCGCGCGAGGAACGCAGGCCGAAAGGTCCCGAGCAAGGCCTCGCGCAGGCGCTGCGCGAAGGCGTCGGTCGCCAGCGCGCCGGGTGGTGACTGCAGGAGCAACTCGGCGCCGACATTGCTGGTCGCGAGAATCACCGTATTGCGGAAGTCGACAGTCAAGCCAGTGCCGTCTTCCATCACACCCTTGTCGAACACGTTGTAGAACGCTTCGAGCACGTCCGGGTGCGCCTTTTCGATCTCGTCGAGCAGCACGACGCTGTAGGGGCGGCGGCGCACCGCTTCGGTCAGCACGCCTCCCAGCCCGTAGCCGACATAGCCCGGCGGCGCCCCTTTCAGTTGCGAGACAGTATGCGCTTCCTGGTACTCGGCCAGGTTCACGACGATCAGATTGCGCTCGCCGCCGTACAGCGCGTCGGCGAGTGCATATGCGGTCTCGGTCTTGCCGACGCCTGTCGGGCCTACGAGCAGGAATACGCCAACCGGTTTTTGCGGGTCGGTGAGTCCGGCGCGATAGGCCTGAATCCGTTTCGAGATCCTGTCGAGCGCGGTTTCCTGCCCGACGATGCGCTGCGTGAGACGTGCCTTCAAGGTACGCACGGCATGCATTTCGTCGGCCAGCATCTTGCCCACCGGGATCCCAGTCCAACTCGCGATGACCGCGGCGACCGCTTTCGAATCGACGCATACCGGTACCATTGGATCATCCTGCCGAATGGCTTCGAGCCCGCTTTCCAGCCGTGCAAGTTCGGCGCTCAGATCCTCGAGTTGCTCGGTCAGTTCGCTGTCCGGTGTGTCGCGCAGCGTTTTGTCGAGTGCCGTGAGTTTCGCACGCGTATTGAGAATTTCACGCACAGCGGCCGACTCCTCCGCCCAGCGGGCGCTTAGCTCGCGTACCAGCACGGCGTTTTCCTGGTGGTCGGCGTCGAGGATGGCCAGCCGGGCGGCATGATTCGCGCCCATCACCATTTCGCGCTTCAGCCGTTCCAGCTCGTCGTGCAGCGCTTGCTCGCGATGGCGCGCGGCTTCGAGCTGGGGCGGCGTATCGTGCTGCGCGAGCGCAACCCGCGCGCACGCGGTATCCAGCACCGCAATCGCCTTGTCCGGCAACTGACGCCCGGAAATGTAACGATGCGACAGCTTCACCGCATCGACGATCGCCGCTTCGAGCACCGCGACGCCGTGATGCCCTTCGAGCTTGGCCGCGACGCCGCGCAGCATCGCGACCGCCGTCTGCTCGTCGGGCTCGTCGACTTGAACCAGTTGGAAGCGTCGCGCGAGCGCCGGGTCCTTCTCGAAATACTTCTTGTACTCAAGCCATGTCGTGGCGGCTATCGTACGTAGTTCACCGCGCGCGAGTGCCGGTTTCAGCAGGTTTGCCACATCTCCTTGCCCTTCGGCGCCGCCGGCGCCAATCATCGTATGCGCCTCGTCGATGAACAGGATCACCGGTTGTGGCGAGCGCTTGACTTCGTCGATCACTGCCTTCAGCCGCTGCTCGAATTCGCCCTTGACGCCTGCGCCGGCCTGCAGCAGCGCGAGGTCCAACACGCGCAGCGCGACCTTGGCGAGAGCCGGAGGCACGTCGCCTGCGGCGATGCGCAATGCGAGCCCTTCCACGATGGCGGTCTTGCCCACGCCCGGCGCGCCAACGAGGATCGGATTGTTCTGTCTGCGCCGCAGTAGGATGTCCACGGCCTGCCGGATTTCGGCATTGCGGCCGATGATCGGGTCGATGCGCCCCGCGCGGGCTTCGTCGGTGAGGTCCAGCGTGTACAGATTGAGCATGGGCGGTGCGCCTTCACGACCCTCGGCGAGCGCGCGAGGCGCGCCCGAAGCTATGGCGGGCTCGCACGATGCCGCGAGCCATTCTTTCATGTTCATCCGCAGCGCGGCTCGCGAGACCCGTAGGATCGACGGCACGCTCGCCGACAGCTGCGCGCATATCGCGTCGCTCTCCAGCAGGGCGAGCAGCAGCGTGCCTGAACGCACTCGCCGATCCTGCAGAACGACCGTGGATAGAACCAGGGCGTCCTGCAGCAATAGAACCAGGTTCGTCGAGAACGCCGGCGTGCGCGTGTTGCCGCGCTTGAATTGCTCGAGCGATTGGTTGATCTCGGCGATGAGCGCGTCGCGTTCGAGCGGAACCCGAGGCAGCACGCAAGCGAAGTCGCCCCCTTCAATGTCGATCAGTTCAAGCAGGAGGTGTTCTATTTCGACGTGGAAATGCGTTTGCTGCAGGCAGCGCTGTGCGGCCCGTTCAAGCGCCGCTCGGGACGCATCCTCAAGGGACCCGACGAGCGTCTTGAGGTCGATGCTCATCCGACGGTTCCATTGCTGCCGCGCAGTCTGATGCTCGTGACGCGCGCCGGAGGTGGCGCGTCACCGGCGCCAATCCATGCGGTCCACCCGAGCCGCTGCGGCGCACGCGCCGCAAGGCGCGCGAGCGGCTGCTCGCCGGCAGCGAGCGTCAAATCGACGTGACAGAGCAGGTCCGAGCCGAAGTAGACCGCCGCGAGCGCATGCAATGCAGCATGACAAGGGCCGCCGGGCAGGAACGACCGGTAGGGCTCGAGCGGCAGTGGTCCGATGGCGATACGGATGCCGCGGTGCTCGTCCCATATCCGCGTGCCGGCAACCGCTCCTTGTCCCAGCAGATGATTTTTTCCTCGCCGTCCGACCTGAGTGCGGCTCGCCTCGGGAAGCGTACGCCAGCCGCCCGCGAACGGTGACGAGCGCACGGGCACGGCAAAGTGGTGGCCTGCGATCACATCGAAGCCGGCCAGCGAGCGCCGCCTGTTGGCAAAGAGGCCGGCGCGGGCAAGCACGGCCGATGCATCGATGCCGTGCGCCGGTTGGTTTGCGTGCCTCGTCAGCGACAGCATGCCGGTCATGCCGCGCAGGACGGTCTGCACGGGGCTGTGCTCGGGCGCAAGAAAGGGATCTGCCAGGCGATGCTTTCGCTGTGCCCGATAAAGTAGCGACAGGAGCCGGTGTTGAAACAGATTGAGAAACGACGCGGCAGATGTATCTTTACGACGCGCACGGTCTTGCAGCCACTCCTGATAGACGTCGGGCAGCGGGCCGTCGGGACCGCCAAGGCCAAAAGAATTGACTTGCAGTTCAGGCTGCCGCAGCGCGCCGACGTCATCGTCGAAATCTGCCGCAAGCGAGCGCGGCGATTCGCGCCGAAGCGCCCCCAAGGCGCTCGGAGCGAACACTGGCGTCAGCGCGCCGCATAGCGTAAGCGCCTCGGCTCGCGGGTCCAGGCCGGTGCCAAGCGGCACCGCATCGGGCCGCAACCGCTCGAGCAACCGTACCGCCTGCACAAATTCGAAGGCATACGGCTCGGCGAAGAGCCGCTCCGCTACAGAACGAGCGGTTTGTTCTGCATCGGCCGCCATGCATGGATCTCCTTACCATCGCGCATCAGCGACGTATGCACGAAACGATTGACGCTCGCATACAGCGAGAAGAAATGCGCGAGTACACCGGAGAACATGACTGGGCTCGCGCCCACGAAATGGGTGCTATCGAGTTCAAGGCACACTTGCAGACCGTTGCGCCAACCGCGCCACAAGTCCCCGCCAACATGCGCGACGATCGGCTCGCTGTTGACACGGACGAGCCCGGAAATCTGTCGCAGTGCGTTTGGACTTGACGCGAGATTGTGCAATCCGAGCATCTCGCGCAACGCCTGCAAGGCATGCGGTCCTTCGACGAGCGACGCGTGATTCAGAACCAGTTGCGATGCAAGCCGCCAGCGCGAAGTGCCATCGAGCGCCGCGAACGTCTGCCGGGTCGGACGTCGCACGATCCGCGCGCTTGCCACCGAGCCGGGCAGTTCGAACGAGAGCACCGCCGCAGGCGCGAGCGTCTGCGCGAGATCGCGATTGGTACACAGCAGTTCCGCGGTCAACGTCCGCTGCATCGGCACCGCGGGATCGAACCGCGTGTCGACGAAAGTCAACATGACGTCACTGCCAGGCCGCGACTGGTGCATACCGGTCACCCGCCGCGCATGCCAATAGAGCGGCGAACCGGACGCATGTTGAAACCCGAAATAGGGCGGCACTTCGGTGACCTCACGGCCGTTGACCGCTCGCACGCTGCGCACCGCGTAGATTTCGGTGCTGGCCTCCCGGTGGGCATCGGGAATGATGCGCATCTCGCTTTGCGTACCGTCGGGGCGTAACGGTTCCGACGTGCGGGCAAAAAGGTTCAATGCAGGCGTGCAACCGAGCGCGAAGTCATGCGCGTGCACCGTGAGCCGCCCGAGAGGCGCCACAGTGAGCCCAATCAACAAATCAAGCTGGTCACCGGCATCGGGGAGTGGCTCGAACGGCACATCGAAAAACGCGAATTTCTCCGGGAACGCGAAATACTCGACCAGCAGCCGATAGGCCGGATGGACGCCGTCTTCGAACGGCAGCAGGGCTTCATCGTCCCCGAACCCCACTGGCTCAAGCTTGCCAGCGAGCGGCCGCGGACGCTCGCCGGGCAGTTGGATGAACGCTTTCGCTCCTTGCGAGCAAAGAAGATCGTAGAGTGTCGCGGCGGTGACGGGTGACCCTGCCAAGTGGACGCGCAGATGTTTTATCGGCAGCATGCCGAACGTATGCTTGCCGGTGCAGCGCAGCGACAGGCGCAGCGCCGCGTGCAGAGTCGGGTCCGACGTGAGCGTTTGGGCCTCTTCCGCAGTCAGCATTTGCACGTTGTCAAGTGCGATCGGCCATAGCGTGACGTCGCTCGATGTTCGCCAGTAGACCGTCGTACCGTCGGTCGCGACGTGCCGCAGCGGAGTGCAACAGGGTATGGGAAAGCCGGTCGCGACACTGCCTTGCGTCGGATTGGCGTCGAATTGCACGATAGTCATCGACGGTAGCGGCCGCGACACATACGGGTAAAACTGCTCGAGCAGGGCGTCCGTCAGTTCGGAATATTCGTCGTCGAGCGTGCGCTGAAGCCGTGCGGTAAGTACGGCGAAACTTTCGAGCAGGCGCTCCACATGCGGGTCGGCGCTTTCACCAGGGCCGAGTTCGAGCCGACGCGCGATCTTCGGATAACGTCGCGCGAAGCTCTCGCTGGCGCGACGCAGATAGGTTAGTTCGCGCTGGTAGTAGTCGAGCAGCAGGTCGTCAAGCGACTCGTTCATCGACGACCCCGATCGGCTGTCCATCGACCAGTTGCACCACGTATGCAACCGGCCAATGGACGGAGCCGGATCGCAGTTGTCCGGCGATCCGAATCCGCAGGCGCCAGTGTGCCTCTGGGTCGAGCTCGACCGCTGCGTGCGGGCGCTCGAGGCGAGTTTCGAATGCCAGAATCGCTTCCACGACGTCGCGCTCGATCGCGGTGCGATCACCGGCACGTGCGGCATATCGCGCGGTCCAGTCCGGAAGGCCGTAACAGAGTACATCGAGCGGCCGCCGCCTGCGGACCTGCCCGCGGCGTGTGTTGAGAAGTCTCATGAGCTCCGTGCGCACCGAATCACGCAGCGCTGCGGCAGAGAGACTGCGTCGCGGCAGCGATTCCTCCGGCGAGAACGGCTCATCGTCTTCTAACAACTCGAAGAGCGGCATTGACGCAACGGGTATGGAAATGGACGGCATCGTCGATTCGTCTATCAAGCGGACTTTTTCAACAGTTTATTGGCAGCAATATCCCAGGTCGTTGCAGCCGTGCCTTCCTTCGCCCCATCGTCCTTCTGTGCAGTGAGCTCCCATTTGATCTTCGTGAAATTCAGCGAAAGGGTCTCGACCGGCTTTCCGCCCGAACCGCCGGACACGCTCACGTTGCTCAGGATCACGTTGCTGAGCGTGTACGTGATGAACGGCATGAGCTTGCCTTCACTCTCTCCAGCATTGCGGCCGACGATCACGGTCGCAGTCGCGATGGCCTTGCCACTGCAGCAATACTCGTTGAGCGTGGGCGTGGACACATCGACGAATTTTGTGACCGAGAGCTCCCCGATGTGTGGTTTGCCCGACGTGCGTTCGGAGTTGCTGACATCGTTGGTGACCTGCATGGACACGTTGTGGCTGTATGACATCAGCTCGATCTTGTCGGTATAGCCTTCGAGTGTGCATTCGCCTTTGATATCTGCGCCGAGATCGAGAATGATCGAATCCATGAGTTGCGACTCCAGAAACGTGTGAAAGCGACGCGCGCGGCGATTGGCGTGCCGCGCGACGATACGGTTTTGACTAAGGCATAAGCAATCAGCCGGCGGCAGGCGGCGGCAGCGACGCGACAAGCCGGATAGAGGCGGTCAGTTCCTCGAGCTGGAAATGCGGCCTGAGAAAGACCGTCGCCCGATAGGCGCCGGGCTTGCCGGCGACCTCGGTCACGTCGATTCGCGCTTCGCGAAGCGGGTACTGCGCCTTGATCTCCTGCGGCGCGTTGTCGTTCACCAGCACATAGTCGGCGATCCAGTTGTTCAGATAAGTCCGCACGTTTTCGCGCGTCATGAAGCTGCCTACCTTGTCGCGCATGATCACCTTGATGTAGTGAGCAAAACGCGAAGCCGCCAGTACGTACGGCAGCATGGCCGAGATGCGGGCGTTGGCGCTTGCCTCGCTCGTGTTGTAGAGCACCGGTTTGTTAGCTGTCTGCGCGCCGAAGAAGACCGCCGTGCCCTCGCTCTTCTTGTGGCAAAGCGCGATGAAGCCGAGTGAATCCAGCTCCTTTTCACGCCGATCAGTGATCGCGACTTCGGTCGGACACTTCATGGCCTTGTCGCCCGAAGCCGTTTCAAATATATGGTCCGGCAGTTTCTCGACCGCGCCGCCACCTTCGACGCCGCGAATCGCCGCGCACCAGCTGTATTGAGCGAACGCATTGGTAATGCGTTGCCCCAGCGCGTAGGCCGCATTGCCCCACAGATATTTCGAATGATCGGTGCCGTCGACGTCCTCGGTGAAGCTCATGCCCTCTACCGGATTGTTGTCCGGATGATAGGGCCGGCGCATCAGCACGTGCGGCAGGGCTAAGGCCACGTATCGCGAGTCCTCGCTCTTGCGGAACTCACGCCACTTGTGCATGTCGATCGTCTCGAACACTTTCGAGAGGTCCCGCGGCACGCCCAGTTCGGTGAAGCTGCCCATGTCGAATAACTGCGGGTGCGCAGCCGAGATGAACGGCGCATGCGCCGCGGCCGCCACCGAGGCGATTTTCTCGAGCAGACTCAGGTCAGGCGTCTGGCGGCTGAAATAATAATCGCCGACCAGGACGCTGAAGGGGTGGCCACCGAACGTGCCGTACTCCTCTTCGTAAACCTTTTTGAACAGCGCGCTGGTGTCGACGTCGATAGCCTTTTCCAGGTCGTTCTGGAGGTCCTTCTTTGATGCGTTCAGCAGGCGCAGCTTGAGGCGCGTACTAGTCTCGCTGTTCTTGACGAAATAGTGCAGTCCCCGCCACGACGACTCGAGCGCCTGCATGTCCGGATGGTGCAGCACCTGGTTCAGTTGCTCGCCGATCAGTTCGTCGATCTTGCTGATGTGGTCATTGATCATCGCGACGGTGTCGCGGCTCACCACCATGTTCTTGTCCAGCACCTGCAACGCGAATTCGGCAAGCAGTTCGCGCGCGTGGTGCTGCTGTTCTTCATCGTGAGCCATCCGGCCATCATGGACGATGCGATCGAGCAGCGTGATGGTTTCAGTTTGCGCGGACGCGGCCACGGCTTGAGTATCCGACATAAGAATCTCCAGGGATCAAAGTCGGCGTCAACCGCCGGCGGGGGCGTCGCCGGCATCGGGCGCGGGCAGTTTCGCGACAGGAACGTCATGCGGATGGGCGGACTTGATCTCGGTGAGACCTTCCGTGTTGCTGACCACTTCCTGCAAGAGCCTGTCCAGTTCGTCGTTGCCGTCCAGCTTGGTCAGCAGGTCACGCAGCCGCAGCCGCGCTTCGTACAACTGGTTGAGCGGGGCGATCTGCCTGACGATCTGCACAGGATCGAAATCGTCGATGTGCTCGAACTTCAGTGCGAGATTCAGTTTGCTGCCGTCGCTCGCGAGCGTGTTGTCGACCTGCAGAGCGAGGCGCGGCCCGATCGACTTCATCACGTCATTGAAGTTGTCACGATCGATGTCGACGAAACGGCGTTCGGACATTTTCGGCAGCGGCTGCTCGGGTTGGCCGGACAAGTCCGCGAGAATACCGACGACAAGCGGCAGTTCTTTTTTTTCGGTGGCGTTACCGGTTTCGACGTCGTATGTAATCTGCACACGCGGCGGGCGGTTCCTTTCGAACCAATGCTGGGTACTGTCGGCCATGACTACCTCTGCAGGTCTTTTATTACGCGTTGATGTCGCGGTGCACACACCGCCTTTTTTCTTTCTCGCGCGATAAACCTTATTCCCCGTACATAGCCAGACTACAGACGTGCGAAACACAAGCACTCGTACTCGGGCAAGAGAAGTCGTGAAAGCGCGCGGCGCGACTGAAAGCCAGACAACAGGCCGGGGCGCGCGATCGAGCGATGCACGCCGGATACCTGTTCAAGATTCGCCGCTGCAAAAAAACTCTCGTTGCATTGGACTTGTCTGACGAATGGACTGTACGATACTCTGCAACGAATTTCAAACAAATTTTGAAGTGACGATTTTGCGGCTCAGATTTAGTCCATTGAGCAATGCATTTTCAGTTACGAGTGCCCTGCCCGGTTAGGGAATACGCCAAGGGACAGGGAGGAGTGCACCGCGGCTGGCTTTCTTTCACCACCATTTCCGCAAGCTTAAAAAGAACGACACCGGTAATAACCGGCGAAACTAGAAATAAAAGCGACGGGGGAAAATGACGTGAACGGCATTTTTCGATTTATCGGCATCCGAAACGACCGCAGCCTTGGCTGGTCGACGATGCTGCTGTTGATTGCGCTGTGCGCAGCATGTTCGGGCTCGTTGCCACGCGTGAAGGTCGACACGCTCGGGATCAACGTCGCGACGCAGGCGAACCTGAACACGCCGATCGCCGTGGATGTGGTGATGGCGCGCAATGCCCAATTGTTCGACACGCTACTCGGATTGCCCGCAGCCAAGTGGTTTAACGAACGTGATCAGCTCCAGCGCGATTATCCAAAGGATCTGTCGGTTCAGACTTACGAACTTGTCCCGGGCCAGCAGTTGCCGGATCAGCCGTTCCCGTTTGGCGGTCAACGGGCCGCAGGCGTACTGGTGTTCGCGGGCTATCAAACGCCCGGGGCTCACCGGATACGGATCGACGGAGGGCCGCAAAAGGCGCTGCTCTTACTGGGCGACCAGGATCTTCGCTTGGTGTCCCGATAGAGCCATGAACTTACAAAATATGTGCACCGGATCGGCGGCGCAAGCGAAGGTGGGCCTCGCCGGTTCGGCCAAAGCTTTGTCGTATCGCGCGGGAACGCGCCAACAACATGGTTAGTGGAGTCACGGTGCGCAATTTGTTTCCCGACTTGGTCTGCTGGTTCGAAGGCATGCCGCTGCTGCCGCAGCACTTCCAGATGCAGGCATTGCATGCGACAGGGCATGCAGCGCTGCTCGCCGGCGCGGCACAGCCAAATTACTGGGGGGTGCTGTCGCTCGCGCAGGAGGAAGCTGGCCTGAGCGAAGGGCTCGTGCGCATCACGCGGCTCGACGCCATCCTGCCCGACGGCCTTCCCATCCGGCATACGGCGGACGATCCCGTGCTGCAGATCGACGTCAAGCCGGCCTTCACCTCTCCCCAGCAAGTCGTGACCGTGTATCTCGCGGTGCCGCCGCTTTATCGCGGCGGTCAGCTCGACCCGCGCGGGACCCGTTATCGCCAGCATCAGAGCGAGGCCGTGCCTGACCTGTCCGGCGGCGAAGACCCGGCCTCCATCACCAGTTGGCGGCCCCGGCTGCATCTGATGACCGATCTCGGCAATCAGGAATACGAACGCTTGCCCTTGATGCGGGTGGTGCAGCAGGGCGGCGGGGTCGCGCTCGCGGACTATGTGCCGCCATGCCCGGTTGTGAAGCCCGGCGACATGCTCGGAGAGCGCGTGATGCGCATCGTGATGCGAACCCGCGAAAAATGCGTGTTCCTGTCGGGGCGGCTGGATGCCGCGCGCCGCGCCGGTGAAAACGACGACGCCGAGCATATCGCGCGGCAACTGGGGGCGTTGTGGATGCGCCTGCCCGAAATCGAAGCCACGCTCAACGCGCGCTCGGCGCATCCGCTCGACCTGTATTGCAAGCTGGCGGGCATGGCAGGTTCACTGGCGAGTCTGCAACCCGGCGACGGCGTGCCGATCTTTCCGGCATTCGACTATGCGGAGTTGCTCATATCGTTCGAACCCCTGATCAAATGGATCGATGCGGCGCTTGCGACGATTCGCCAGGGCTACCGGGTACAGCAGTTCACGGCGGAGCCTGGCGGGTTCTGGATCGACGCGCCGGCCATGACGGGCGCGCCGGTACTCAGGGAGTTCGTGATCGGGCTGCGCATGCCCGCGCAGGCGGGGGAAGCCGACGCGGGTGCCTGGCTCGAGCAGACGGTGATCGCGTCGCGCGATCACCTGCCGGCCCTTGCGCGCCAGCGGATGCGGGGCTTGCCACGCCGGCATCTCCTGCGTGAGGAGCGCGCAGCCTACAGCGTCGGCGACGATACCGCGATGTTCGCACTGACCCTCGACGACGCGTGGTTCGATCCATCGCAGCCGCTCCATATCGATGCGCGAGCCGGCGTGCGCGGACTTGCCCCCTGGGCGGTGCAGCTTTTCACCGCCGACAGCGACGCCACCCAGGCGGCCGCACAACCAGGCCGGAGCGGCGATGCCTGACTATGCCGCCTACTCCTTCGACGAAGGCACGCCGTTGCTGCGGGCCTTTGTCGATGCTTTCAGTCGCTCGGCAAGCGCACGGCAGGCGCTGCATCGCCCGGGCGATGAGCCGTCCGCGCCTGCCGCGCAGGCGGACAGTCTCGGCGAGCAACTCGGGGCGATCACCCGGCGCCTCGCCCGCGACGCAATGGCGTGGACGGGCGCCGCGGGCGAGACGGATATCGGCGATGCGCAGTATGCATTCGTCGCGCTGCTCGACGAACTGCTGCTTTTCTCGGAATGGGCCGGGCGTGCCGCGTGGGAGGCCGAGCCGCTCGAAATGCGCGTCTTCGGCACGCGCTCTGCCGGCGAACGCCTGCCTGACGCGATCGAAGCGCTGCTCGCGCGGCGCGACGCCTCGCAACGCGATCTCGCCAAGGTATATCTCGCTTGCCTGATGCTCGGTTTCAGAGGGCGCCTGCGAGGTCAGGCCGGTGCGCTGCGGCACGATCAGTTGCGCCACGCGCTCTTTGCGTTCGCCATGCAGCGCGATGCCGAACCTGCGCGTCTCACGTCCGCGCTCGAACGCCATGCGGTGCCGGATCGCAACGTCAGGTCGCTCGTGCGCATGGTGCCCGACAACGCGCGTTTCGCGGGCCTGATAGGTATCGGCGCAGGCGTGCTCCTCGCGATATCGCATTTATTGTGGCTCGAGGCGACGGCCGTCGTGCGGCCCTCGCTGGAGCAGTTCCAGGCCGTCGCGCTGGCGGACCCGGCGCCTGCCCGTGCGTCCGGCAAAAGCACGTCGGGTGCGGTCGCACCGGACGCGAGAAGGCAACGTGTGCATGCGCGTGCAGGCGATCCGACCGGCACGGCCGGCCCATTGCCCGGCGACGCGACGCACCCGGACGTGCGCAGTGTTGCGCAATCAGGTTGAGGGCGCCCGTGACGCTGATCGCCATCCTGCTGGGATTCATTGCTGTCCTGCTGATCGGCCTGATCGTCGCGGCTGTGATGCGCCTATCGCGTGCGCGTCAGGACGAGCAGTCGTCGCGCAGCTTCGGCGCAGCCATGCGAACGGCTCATGCGGCAATGGGCGCACGCGATCCTTATCAGATTCCGCGCATTCTCGTGACCGGCGCGCCGGCAGCGGTCGACGCGCTATGCCGCGCATGGCGGCTGACATCGGTCGGCGCCCCGACCTGGTTCGGACGCGTCTGGCACGATGCGGAGGGCGTGCTGCTTGCCGAACCTGGCGACGCGCTGGCGCTGCCGTCCGCCGATCGCCAGCTGAAAGCGTGGCGCCGGATTCTGCGCGCGCTGCTGCGCAACCGGGCGGGGCGCCCGCTCGACGCGATCCTGTGGGTCATTCCAGTCGAGACGCTGACGGCCGACGACGGTCAGCCGCGCGACATGAGCGCAGCGTCGCTGGAGTCGTCGCGCAAGATCTCGGCCTTGCAGCGCCAGTTCGGGCTGATGCTGCCCATCTACATCGTGATTAGTGGATGCGATGCGCTGCCGGGTTTCGAGGATCTGGCGGACCGGCTGCAAGGCACGTCGAACAGTACGCCGCTCGGCTGGGCCTCGCCGTATCCGGTCAAACAGGCGTACGACCCGGCCTGGATTGATGCGGCGTTCGGTTCGATGCGGGCCGCGCTTGCCGGGACGATCACCGAACTGGGCACGCTCGACGGCGCCATGGGCGAGGCGCTTTTTCTCTTACCCCAACGGATCGACTCATTGCGCGTGCCGTTTGGCGAGCGCGTCGACCTGGCGCTGCGCGGCGCGGCCGACGGTACCGCGCCGTTGCTGCGCGGCGTGTACTGTGTCGGCGCGGTGCCGGACGCTCTGTCGACGGCCGCCGACGCGACCGCCGGCGCGGCGCGGCCGTCAGCGCCCCGGCGTTCGCCGGCGTTCGCCGCGCGTCTGTGGCGGGACGTGCTGCTTGCCGATCAGGGGCTGGCGTTACCCATGCCACGCGTGCTCGCGCTGCGCACGCGCTGGCATCGTTTCGCGACCGTGGCGGCCGCGACGCTCGTCATCATCTGGTGCGCCGGCATGGCGGTGTCGTGGTGGCACATGCGGCACGACGCTCAGACGCTCGCCGCGGCATATGACACGCTCGCGCTTGCGCAGACCCGATATCGCGACTCGGACAAGGGCGCGGCGGCGGTGACAGGTGCGCTGGAGACAGTCGCCGACCAACTGCGCAAAGTACCGCGCTGGCGCCTGACTTCACCGTTCATGCCGCTGTCGTACGCGTTCTTGAACAACCAGCTCGACGACGCGCAGATGCACTTACTGCGTGGGCTGATCTTCGCGCCGCTGCACGACGGGCTCGTGCTGCGTGTTGCACGTTTGACCTGCGCGGCCGACCTCGCCGGAGAGCCGGACGGCGACCTGTCCACCAGGCCGCAGGACTTGAAGGAGTTTGTCGCCGGTACGCGGCTCGTTGCCGACACCGCACGGACGGAACACCTGATAGCAATGTACAACGAGCTTGTCCAGGCAGGCAGCGGCAATTTAGTGATGCTGTCCGACCTCATGCGCGAAGCGGTTGGCGTGAATCTCGCGCCGCAACATATCGCGGAGCGCGCCCAATTCGATACCGCCGTGCGCACGACCGGCATCGCCACCGGCACGCTCTCGCCCGGCGCGGCACAGGATTCGGGAGCGCGTCAGCGGGTCAGCCTGTGCTTCGAGCAGGCGTTCGACTCATGGTTCGATCGCGTCTATGCGGATTCCACGCTGGCCAGCAACGCGGCGCAGGTCCAGTCGTCGCTCACGGCGCTGCGCGCGCCGGGCGCAGCGCCGACCGATGCCATGCTTTTCGGGCTTGCGGATCACATCGACGCGCTGGCCGCGCAGCTCGACGCCGCCGATCATGGCTGGGCCGGCGCGCATGGCAAGGAACTGGTACCCGGCCTGACCTCGACGTTCGACGTGGCGAAGCGCTTGCAACTGATCGGACCCGAACCGGTGCAGGCCGCGCTTGCGCACGAGCAGGAGGCGCATGACGCATTCACCGCACGCTGGCTCGAAAGCAGCAGCTTGCCCGGCGTGATGAGCGCGGCACCCGCTGGCGGTCTTCAACTGGCCAGCGATCTTGCGCCCCTGCGCGATGCGCTTCGCGCGCTGCTGAGCCAGCCGTTCGTTCCCAGCCTCAACAAGAGCAAGGAGGTCGCCATCGAGAGCGTCGATGTCGCTTCGCTGCAGCGTGCGCTCGCGATCCTGCCGGCCTATCAACAGTATGTGGCGGGTCCGCTGGTTCAGGCGCCCCAGGCGGATCGTGGCGCATTGCTCGCGGTCGCTCAGAACGATGTCGCGAGAAGCATGGTGGACGCGCTGGCGACGCCGGCCCGCACGTTCGCGGCGCAGCAAGGCAATACATCGGCTGGGGACGAGGCCGCGCAATTCGACGCATTGCGCAAGAGCGCGCTGAACGTGATCGCTGCCTTCGATTCGGTGGGGCGCGACGACCTTGCGGCAAGTACCGCATTGCGCGTGAGCGACCAGGCGCTGGTCATCCTGCGTGCGTCCGATGCGCAACTCCAGTCGTTCGCGCCATTCCGACCGCGGCGCGGCGATTTCTCCGACTGGGACGGCCATGCGGGCGGCGCATTGCGCGCGTACGACGCGGCGACGCCACAGGCGCTGCAAGCCTATCTCGCGGCACAGGCAACCGTCATTTCCGATGCGGCGGAAAACACCGCGGCAGCGCTCGACTGGCTATCCGTGCAGAAGCCGCCGCTCGATGCCGCCGATGCGCGGCTGGTGTCGCGCTGGAAGGCGCTATCGGCCGATCTGGCGCAGTATCGGGCGAAGAGTCCCGCCAGTGCATTGGTCGCGGTGCAGTCGATCATTGCCGATCAGCTCGACAAGCTGGATCTGGAGAACTGCAACGCATCGCTAGAGCGAATTTCTGTGCCGCAGGGGGGCGACGTCGTCTCGGGCATCGCGGTGCGCCTGGTGGCGTCGGCGCGCGAACAATGCTTCAGGCTGCAAATGGGCACGGGGATGCTCGCCTACGAGGACATCCGGAGCTTCTTCGCGCGCTATCTCGCCGGACGTTTCCCGTTCTCGGCCGATGCGAACGCCCCCGGCGCCGACCTCCAGCAGACGGCGGCTTTCGTAGCGCTGCTCGACAAGAATCTTGCGCAAGCGCAGTTGGGACTGGCCGCGGCGGCAGCCGTCGGGCGTGGGCCAACCGACGGCGCGCAGCGCTTCGTGAGCCAGCTTGCGCGGGCCAGGCCCTGGCTCGATGCGATGTTGGCGCGCGGAGCCGATGGCGCCATCCAGGGGGTGGCGCTGGCGGTCGAATGGCGCGTCGACCGCGCGGATGAGGTGGGCGCGGATCAGGTCATTGAATGGAAGCTCACGAGCGGAAGCGATGCGCTCGCTTATCCGTCGTCCGGCCAGCCATCGGCGCACTGGCGACCCGGCCTGCCGGTCTCGATCAGCTTGCGTTGGGCAAAGGATGGGCCCTGGCAACCCATGTTCGACGCCGCGCAGCCGACACTGTCGGGCGACCAGGGCACGGCGACCTGGAGTTCCGGGGATATGTGGGCGCTCCTGCGCCTCGTACGGCTTCACCAATTGCCTGCCGATGCCTCGCTCGCCGGCGCCGGCACGCCGGATGGATCCGCGCCACGCCTGCTGCTGACCGTTCCGGTGCGGGACCGCGGCGGCGCAATCCAGACGGCGCGAATGTTCATGCGCATCGGTATCGCGGGGGAGGGCAAGACACCCCTCGTCACCCCGGCCTTACCCGTTTCGGCTCCGGATGTCGGCCGGCAGGGAATGGCAAGGAGCGCGAAATATCCGATCGATCAATACTCTGACACAGGTAACGGATGACGCTGGATCTGGACATCACCGCGCTCTTGCAGCCACTGCCGGGAGATGCACCGTGCGGCGTCTCGCTCATCCACGATATGGAGTACGACGCGATTCGCGCGGCTCGTCGCGCGGACGATCCAAGCCTTCCATCCGGCATCTGGCAGACCACGCTTAAAGTGGCTGACTGGCAGGCGGTCGAACACGGCTGCCGCAACGTGCTCGCGACGCGCAGCAAGGACTTGACGATTGCTGCATGGCTCGGGGAAGCATGGCTGAATCGCTATGGGCTGCCCGCGCTGCCTCATTGCTTCGAGCTGATCGGGGGCCTGTGCGGGCGCTATTGGGACGATCTGCATCCCATGCCGCGCGACGCAGACTTCGGCTTTCGTGCCGCGCCGCTGGCATGGATCGCCAACGCGTACGCCGATCAGTTGTCGGCACAAGTCGAACTCTTTGAAGGCCGCGACGGTTTGCGCGGTACGCTCGCGCAATGGCAAAGCGCGCAGCACGCGACCTTGACCGCGAACGCTCGCAAGGACGTGCCCGCTGCGCAGCGCGAAGCGGCGAACCGGCTGTCCGCTGCGCTCAAAGATGCCGCGCGAGCAACCGCTCCCGCTTATCTGAGCGAGCGGCGCAACGCACTCGATGCGGCACGCGTCCTCATCGATATGCTCGACGCATGGTGCACGCCGCGTCTTGGCGTCGAAGCGCCGAGCTTCGCCCGGCTCATCGAAGCAATCACCCAGGCTGGACTTGTATTGACGGAGTGCCTATCCATGCATCCGAAATCCGATATATCGCCCTACCGGGCAGCGAGCGAAATCAGCGGCACGCCGATAGCTCCGCCTGGCGTTCCGACTCCGATCAGCAATGAACCAACGACAGTACCCGGCATACCCACAAGTCGCGAGGATGCTTACCGGCAGTTGGCGTCGATCGCCGAATACCTCGCACGCTATGAGCCGCATAGCCCGGTGCCATATTTGATCCAACTGGCCCTGGACTGGGGACGCAAGCCCTTGCCGTTATTGCTGCGCGAACTGACATCAGGTGATGCAGAGGGGAAGACGCTGTTGACTGTACTCGGACTGCTGCCTGCAGACGTGGAGAAGGCTAAATGAAAAAATTTATGAACGGTATTCAGTATTAATGCACGACGGTAATGCTAAGTATGCGATATCTTTTTATATTTAACAGGAGCGCTTTTATGCCTCTTTTGAATTTGGAGTGGGTGGGTTTGGCGGGTCAAGGGCGGGCGTGAGCCCGGCGCAGCGAACCCTTGAGGCGCGGTCACCCAGTAAGATGAGTCATGGGTGATTGCGGC
>Ga0185299_10002140_pt1 | contig 32209 bp, 32 predicted proteins | sample PaiPotPPA55metaG_FD_128002 | JGI IMG/M metagenome (GOLD analysis project Ga0185299, IMG submission 128002) | Iron sulfur acid spring bacterial and archeal communities from Banff, Canada, to study Microbial Dark Matter (Phase II) - Paint Pots PPA... ...
GCGACCACAACGGCAGTGCGGCGATCCGTGCGAACAACGGCCTGTACATCCAAGGGCTGGACGGAGCGACGCCGATGCCGATTCAGCAGGTCGGCAGCATCAACTCGTCGGGAACGATCACTGCGCCGACCGTCAACATCAATACGAGTGCTGCGAATTGCTCGTGGAACACGTTCACAGTGCGTGGTGCGAACCAATTCTGGGCCTGCAACAAATGGGGTAACTGGGTGCCGTTGAGCAATCTCATCGGCAACTTCACCACTGATGCGCAACTTCAGGGCTACTTCAACGGATGGCAAATTGCTGTTCCTGCCTGCGGGCCAGGAGGTTCGGCATGGTGGAAAGTGATTCCCTCATCGATGAGCACCAACTATGCAACAGCGAACCCTCCGCTTGCCGGTGTTCGCTATGGCATGGGGTTCAACGGAGTGAATTGGGTGCTCGAGATCTTTGACGTTCTTGCAGACGGTAGTAACACACCGGTGCAAGATCAGCTTGGTCTGCAGGCGGAAGTTGACACTGGTTGTAGCTTCGGAAATGAATAAATGAAAACAGCAAAATGGATGGCGTCGCTGGCCGTGGGCACTGCGCTGCTCGGCCCGACGCTCAGTGTGAATGCTCAGTATGTTCAGAACGCTATCGCGACCCCAACCGCGCCAGGATGTGGGCCGGGAGAAAGTTGGACGAAGAATGGCGCGCGATATCAATGCGAGACGCCTCAACCGTCATGCGCAAACGGCTTCGCGTCTGGGCCAGTGTGGACAGGTAGTTCGTGGAGTTTTTCTTGCAATGCGCCGCCAGCGCCACAACAACCGCCACCGGGCGGCGACAATCCAAGTACACCCGCGGACACGTGCGCAGCACGGGCTGCGTCGCTTGGCATAAGCCTCGGCCCGCTTAGCCAGGTGAATGGCCCACAAGGAAACGGGTGGTCTCAGTACGTCTACAACAACGCCACAGGCCCAGAAACTTACGACATTAACGGCGGTAACGCCGGATACGGTTGGGTGGTTGACTGTAACTTGTATCCCGACGGAGTAACGTGGGCTCCAGCTAACACGAATCCCTTCGCATATTTTCCTGGTGGTGATGCGCTCGTGAACCCGCCTCCCGCTAGCTCAGGGGGTGGCTAGGGCGGCGGAAATTCAGGTCAGTCGAAACCTCAGACGCGGTTGCAAAAACAGGGAGTAACGCCAGTAACCCGTCCGAAAACTTTCCGGTCTGCGGCGTTCAGACGGGCACGAACAATGTCGTGGGCGTCGGGCTCTTTTACACGACCAGCACCCCTTTTAGCGGTGGCTTTTGACGTAGCGTTCAGATCAGGTCGGAAAAAAAAGCGCCCCTAGAACATCAGGGGCGCCTTTTTTTGGGGGAAGCTCTACGGGAATGGCTAGCTAGCAGCCGTGGTGAAGTTCCATGTAACGCTGATCGGCGTTCCGTCCCGCGCGCCGCTAAAGCTTGCGGTGTACGTTGTGTTGGCGGTCAGCGTTGCGAGCGGCAGCAGAAATGCTACGCCGGGGGCCAGGCCGTTGTTCACGTCGGCCGTGACACCCGAGGACGAGCCTGTCAGAGCCGCAGACGGCACGATGATCCGTGCGGCCACCACCGACCCATTGGCGGCAGTCAAGGTGAAGCCGCTCACCGTCAGCACGTCACCCGCGTTCGCCACGTTCACCCGGACCATGATCGGCCGTCCCGGTGCCGCGATATCCGGCGCCGGATTCACAATTTCGGCGATCATCGCCAGCGGTACGTTCACTTCATTGACCAACGGCGAGTGCGCAATTGCTGTGGTTGACATTTGCTGTCCGCCCGGCGTGAAAAGTGAGTTGGCTTGCGGTGCGCCGCTCACACCTGCCGTTTCGCCAAAGTCGAGTACGCAACTATAGTTCGGATACGTGCCCGAATTTTGCTGAAAACCAATGCCGATCGTTTGCTGGTTGCTCGTCACGCTTTGCAAGTGATAGACGGTATCGAGGTAGATATTGACGCAGTTCGAACCATACGCCGCGGCGCTGGTTTGTGGCAACCCGGCCGCGATATCTTCACCGATCCATTCGGTTGCCGGAGCGCCCGAAAGCTGCGCTCGACTCAAGGGCGTGTCACCGTAGAAGTTCGCGAACGTCGTCACTTCATTGTGCGATAGCGCGATCAGGTTTCCGTTCGCCAGATTCGAGTCGAGATACAGCGCATGTTTCGTTGCCGAGTTATCCAGAATCGGATCCTGTGCAATTTCACCCACGCCCATTGCCAAGCGGTAAGCGTTGAGCGTCGAGAAGGCGCTCGCCTGCATCGTTGCCGCGCCATAGGTCGGCGCGGGCACAGACGCCTGCACTGCCACGGCGCCTGAGGTCGGTACGATCGGGCTAACGGGTGGGGCGTTATTGTTTCCGCTTCCGCCTCCGCCCCCGCCTCCACCACCGCAAGCTGCGAGAACGAGCGATGCCGCGATTGCCAGAGCGGTTGATTTGTACATTTGTTTGGTCAACATTTTTTTAAAACCCTGATAGAACTGCTTGTTGGAAAGTCACAGTTTCGTACCACCGCAAGCGCGTGCAAGTCTCCCGTCCAAGGGATATGGATGCACGCGATGTGGAAACACCGGGACGTAACTGTGGTTTACGGACGAAACGAAGACTACTTGATAGTCAGGAGGGGTCAGCCTCCAGACATTTTGATATGCGCCAGAAGACGCAAGGGGGTGCACCTAAGGGACTCAGGCGCAGTTTTGATGTCATGCCGAGATCGGCGAAATTGCAGAGCAATCGTATCAAAGCCCAGGATTACCGACAAGCAAAAATAGTCCCATCGTCTAAAAAAATCAAACAAAATTCAATTAGAAAGTTGGCGTCCGACCGAATACCGAATGTTGATGTTCTTTAAGTGGAATTTGGAGTTGCCTTTGGCTACGGCTATTGGAGAATGCTGGATAACGCAACCACAGATGGCAGTCGTCAAGGCACCCGCCAGCCGCCGCCACCCTTCTTATGTACGCCCGGATACTCATTGCTTGCGCAGTTGTCTGTGTTGTCCAATCTGCACACGCCGATTGCTTTGATGATGCCGCGGTCTTTCATCGGGTGAACCCGATCATCCTTCGATCGATTGCTATAGTTGAAAGCGGGAACAAGCCGTGGGCAACGAATCACAATTCAAACGGATCAGTAGACTACGGCGAGATGCAAATCAATTCAATCCATCTTCCAGAACTAGCTCAGTATGGAATGTCAACGAGGGACCTGTTCGACGGTTGCAAAAGCATCTATACCGGCGCGTGGATTTATCGAAAGCAAATCGTTAAGTACGGCAACACCTGGGCGGCGGTCGGAGCCTACCACTCGGCGAATCCCTATTATCGGGATCAATACGCAGCAAAGGTCCAAGCTGTGGCAATGCAACTAGTGCAGGAATACGGTGGCCAATAGGGTATAGCCGGAGATTGCCGGGGCTCGCTCGGCCGGCGACACAAAAAAAGGCACCTGCGGTGCCTTTGGTCTTCATGGATGCTTCGTTTACAGGCGCATGTCCCGACGAAAGCCTTCACGCGCCATGCGGACGGCCGCTGGCAATCCGGTCCAGAAGAAATACATCATCCGACCAGCGAGCAGAAGTGCTGCAATCTTCAGGCTGTTTCCGACGAGGCCGGGGATGGTAGAAGAACTGGTCAGATGCGCGGCCAGCACGTCGCGAAGGTCGCCGGAAAGTGCCATTGCGAAGCAGACCACAGCAACGAGCGTCGCAAGGGCAATGGCCTGCGCTGCGTAGCCCAACCCATTTAGCCACGCCGCGACTGCCGGCGGCACGTCAAAGCTGTCGTCAATGATCGTGAGGTTCCCTACGAGGTTGTTCTTGTTCGCTTCCATGTCGTGCTCCTGATAGTCACTTTGAACGGGCCTTGCGGAGTGCATCCGGGAGTTCCTTCCACTTCACGTCTTTCCGCAGGTTCCGTTTCAGAATAATTCCGAAGAACAGTATTGCAAGCAGGCTAGCATATTCCTTGATCCGGCCCGGTGGTCCGAATCGGTCATAGAAATACACGACCGCGATGAATGCCGCAAGGCGGCCGTCGAACTTCCAGTCCCATTGCGAGAAGAAATGGTTTCGCACGAACCTGCCCGACGTGGTGGGCGCTGCCGCGCTGTTGCTTGCATCGGTCCTATTGCGCCGAAGGATATCAGGCAGCCACTTTTTCATTTTCCGATGCCTCCATTCGAGAGATCACGCGGCACGCACGGGCGAGATCGGGGTAGTGCTGTGCGACGGTTTCCAGTTTCCGTCGGGCAAGGTTAGCGCGGGCAGCGCGGACCCCGGCGTGCCAGTGGTAGACGTCAAGGACCGCATCGTCGGCATGCATCAGGCGGGTGGCGATTCGGACCGCGCGTGCGCAAAGTGCATCGGTCGTTGGCTGGTGTGAACATTCCGAGATGAGTTCGCGCGCGGCCGTCGCCATGAGGTCCTGTATCAGCACGTTCGGAACCGATATAACGATCCGGTCGGCAAGCCTGGTCAGTGTGTCGCGTTTGTCCTCAAGGGCAGCCTTTACAGCGATGCCTCGCGAGCGGGATACATTGCGCGCCTGCTGGAAGGCTGCGCTTTGCTCGACGTTGAGAACTCGTCGATCCGAATAGAGTCCGGCGGGGCGACCGCCGCTGTGCCCAGTTCGAAACCCCTTTGCATCGGGAGCACCGAGGAACTGCCGGATCAACTGATCGGTCCACCCGCGACACCTAAGGTCTGAGACGCGTAGCATCGAGGGGGGCTGCAATGGGGTAGGGCTGTTAGGCATTAGTTCGGTCGCAATCCGCTGAAAAGGTTTGATGCGCGCGCACAGTGAGCGCCTGCTCGAAAGATTACCAAGCCCTAAGTCCGCGGAAGGCGCATTGTTGCCTCATTGGCCCGGTCTTTCCAAAAAAAAAGCCGGCACTCGTTGTACCGGCTCCGGGACGGGACCATGACCTCAATGCAAACTGGCGTTCGCACGTTCCTTCTGGCAGTGCTCGCAGGCGACTTCACGGTAATGCGACCGCACGACCAGTGGAACCTGGCAGCGACCACAGTAGGCTAGTTTGATCCCGTTGGCTGAGTTGGCGTTCCGGGCCCATACGGTGCGGTCAGCAAAATGTTGGATTAGCAGATAGGCCCGCTCCGGGCTGATAGGAACCTGTTGGCCGGCGCTACAGTGGCGACCGTAGACGCAGAGCGTCCGGGCGAACGCCATCGCGGTCAAATCTCCACGCGTTGACGTCGCGATTGCGTGACGTTTCTTGAGAGTTTCGTACGATTCGAGGTATATCAGGACAAGCAGAGCAGCATGCTTGCTCGCCTTTGCGTCGTCAGTGAACCAGTAAAGGTTCGTCGGCATCTGGCCGCTGGGGCTGTTGTCGCCGTGGTGGGCCTGATAGTAGGCCGACACAGCCGACTGCGCGACGTGGGAAATGCGCTTGACGATCGGCGCGCGCAGTCCTTCACTGACGAGGTGCTCTGCCAGACGTTCTCTTATGTTCTTGCCGTGACTTACAGTGCGGTTCATGTTCGTGTCTATTGTTTGGGTTGGTCTCTCGTCTAACCGGCGTCGTCACCGACCGCCGATGTCCACGCGGGGAAAGCTTCTCAGCAGAGTGTCCACTACATTTTCCATATCGAGCACCGGGGGAGCATCGGAGCCCGGACGAGCGGGGCGCAGTTCAAATCGCGGCAACCAAACCGGCAGCCCCACAGCAGCGAGCTTCACAGCCTCGCGCGTCGTCATCTGTTTGATTAGGTTAAATTGCTCCTCGCCCATACCGAAGAGAATGTGCGCGGCCGGGTCCTTGACGTCCCGAAACGAGGCGATAGCCTCGAAGATCGCTCTATTCGCCGCCGCGATTTTGTCGCGCGAGAGGGAATTGGTAGCCATGGCGATATCGGCAAACTCGTTCATCGTTCACTGCCTCTGTATTGCACTTGGGTTATTTGGTGTCGCCGAACAAATTCTTAAGCGTGGGCGCCGTCGCCACCGGACATAAGGACGTCGGCCAGGGAGCGCAGCGACAGCGCAAGACGTTTCACCTTCTCCTGCGCCTCTGGAACAGCAAGGGTCACCTTGGTCACGGTAATTGCAGGGAACTTAAGGATGATCTGGTCGACGTCATTCGTGAGGGCGTCAATCGTTTGGGCTGCCCCCTGTGCCTCGGCGAATGACTTGCGAACCGCTTCAAGCGATGCGCGGTCGGTCTCCAACGCGGCCCGAGTCTCGGCGATTTCCTGCTGAAGCTGATCGCGCTTCACCGCGGCAGCCGCGATGGCCTCCTCAATAGTGGTGTAGCCTTCCGGAATTTCAGGAACGATCTTTGGCTCGAACTGGATGTCGGTCGGTTTTGCGCGCAACTCGTTCAATGCAGCTTCGGCTTTGTTGAAGTCATCCAGGAGGGCGTTGAGTTCGGCGTCCTTTCTCGAGATAGTCGTTTCGCGGTCGCGAAGATAGATCTCCGTCCTGTCGGCGCGTGCGGACTCTTTCGCCAGGCTGCGTTGCGCTTCTTCGAGTTGTGCCGTGGTGTTTTGCAGGGTTCCCTGCATTTCGAGGAGTTCGTTCGACTTTTGCTCGAGTGTCTGGTCCATTTGCGCGCGCATCTTGGCGAGGAGTTCCTCCGCGTCTCGCGTGGAAAACGAACCTTTGGATGCCGCCTGCTTTACCGCTTCAACGGCGCTGTCGCTGAGTTCGGGTTCGGCACCGAGCAGCTTGAAAACATTCATGCTGATGTTGTGGAGGTAGGCAGGCAAATGGCCGTCAGCCTCAGTGAACCTCTCCTGGACCAGCCCCGCGATACTGAGCAGACGGTAGACGTTGCTCCGGCTGTAGCCGAAGGCGTTCTTGCAGTGTTCGAAAAACACTGTTAAGTCGGGAATGATTTCCTTTAGCTTTGAAATGCAAACCGCGATGTTAAGGACCGCCCTCGCTGCCTGATGCTTTGAGATGCGGACGCTCTCTGTTAGCGAGACGACCTGATCGTGTTGTTCTGCAGTAAGGCCGGATGGCATCACGAGTTGCAGATGGCTCGGCTGCTGATCGACACTGAATTGAAGTGCGTTGGACATGGGTAACGGCTCCCAAATGCTGAAAATGTTGTGCTTAACCAGAGTGCCAGACGCCATGGGCACCCAAGAATCGAAAACGGTCAATTTCAAACCGGCATTCGGAATCCGTGGCTCGCGCGAGCGAAGAAGCGGTCCGAATCCTTGCTCTTTCACCTATCGGACAAATGCGACGGGAATTTAGGGTTTTTTTTATCGCCAGATTTCGTGACGTTCAGCGGGGCTGAGATGGACCGTCGTAAACTGGTGTGCCCTGCTGCTGTCTACCGAAATGGGACGCTCGCGTACGAAAAACACCTTATAAATCAATGGGCGTTTTTCGCACTGGGCGACAAACTGACGGACTGCGAGAAAAGAATCGAGAAGGAGGGTGGTCCGCGTGGGCGTGCGGATTGCCGAGGCGGCGGTATGCGCAGCTTGCCGCTCGGCAGGATGGTGGCGCTGCCTGGCTATCTCACAGCAGGTATGAAAAAGTGGCCAACGTAGAAAACGGACGCAACAAGCACCGATAGGGCGGCGAGGGTCCCCAAAAGCGGCGACGCCGTGATGCAAAAGCGATGCGTCCTTGCGAACCCCCTGGTCGCTCTCCGGTGAATCTTGGTGAAAATGGGGGCATCCGGATCAGGGGGAGGGGGCAGAGGCGGTTTGCCGGCGACCGCGTCGGCGATCACCGCCGCATTATCCCTGATGGTGCCGGTGGCGGCGGACATCAACTCTTTCGCGAGCGCGGATGACGCAGCAGAGTTTCTCTCACTCTCTTCCTTGAGATCTTCCTTGAGTTGGGGCGTCAGCTCGGCGTATATATTGAGGATCACTGCCTTTGAAATGGAGGCGGCCAAAGCCTTCACTACGATCGAGTGGTCCCGCTGCTCTGCAAGGGAGGCATCTTGCCGGTCCGTCTCCCTTTTGATGGCGGCATCGTGAAGAGTCTGGAGGGTAGCGACAATACGATCCACCTCTTCCAGCACGAGATACAATTTCGCTCCTTCGACTGTAAGAGGCTGATCGTGCGCCAACCGCAACGGTCCGTTCATGGTGATCTAGACGGGAATATCAAGCGCATCAAAAGCTGCTTCGGTGAAGACAGCTGCCCCTCTGGCCCACTTCTGCAGCAAGGCTCGCTCAGCGGCTTTCGCAGCTTCCTTTTCACGGCCGTTGTGGCGTAGCTGGCGCGACTGCGTCAGAAAGTCGATGCCCGGACTGAGAGCGTCATTCCACGAAACCCCTTGGGACGCCATTTCATTGAAGACGTTCAGGTCTGGCAGGATGCAAGCCGGGTCAAGCCAAAATTCATCATGCTGCTCTTTGTATGCGAAAAGCCGAGAGTACTGTGCCGTAATTAACTTCTTTGGCTGAGAGCGGTTTAGAACGAGACGGTATTGTTCTGGCGCAAAGCCGAGGGCCATCAACTGCTCCCATGCATTGATGGCTTCATCTTGCCCGCGATCTGTGGTGTCGGCCACCGAGACGACGTAGTCGAAGTCTTCCACCATTCGGTCGACGGCCATCCGCTTGAGGAATACGTCCAGAGCGGACTGCCCGATGTCGATGACTGCGTTGTGTGGGTCGTTTGTAAGCGCTTTTTGGAAGTCTCTCAGGTCATCCTGCTCGGCCAGAAAGCGCTGCACCTTAATTCCATACCGCGCAGCGTCCTGGTTGAAAGACTCAATCGAATAGAAGGAGCCGTTGAGGTGCGGGTGCAGCACAACAGCACCAACCGTGCTTTTGCCGATCGTTCCTACCTGTGCAAGGAGGAGAATTCGAATCGGAGTGAGAGGAAGGGGGGGCACCGTAGGAGAGGTCTTAATGGGCGATGTCGGCGCCTGGGTACTTTCGGCAGACGTGGGGGCGACCAGAGTCGGTTCTGACATACTTTCTTCCTCATCAATGGTTGATTGCCGCGCGCCCATGACGCGCTAGCGAGGTTGTTCGCGTCGTTGCTTCCGGTCCGCTGCTTTTAGTGCCTCGGATCGTTCGTCGAGTTCTTGCGATTCCGTTTCAGAGCGCCGTGGCATTGCCGGCGCAGACCAGAATGCCATGAGCTTGCTAGCGTTTCGGGCGCGAGGCTGCGACTGGTCAATGTTAGGAACATGCCCGTGCGGAGTTGGCTGAAATGCAGGTGTTTCTGATGCGTCATTTGGGAAAGGGCCCGCGCTTTCATAACTCGGCGATTCGGCATGTGCCTGAACTCGTGTCTGTGCTTGCGACTGATCCGGAGTTGAAGTGACTTCCGATGATGACTGTATGAACCCTTCGGTTTCACCGACTGCATGAGACGAACGTGGCGCTGCCTGATCTGACGATGCTGTCGCGACGATCTGTGGCTGATGCGAGGAAGGCGTTAAAGGCTGTCGTACCCCGCTCGTGAGGGCGGCCGTCTCCTTCGGAAAGTGCCGCAGACAAAACTCCCTCAGGGACTGTCGCTTCACCGTGAGGTTATGTGCTTCAAATAAGAAGTTCACTATCGCTTGATATGTGCGCCCGTGCTCCAGCAGCACCCGAATTTCGTCGGAATAGCGCGCTAGCTTGCTTCCCTTCTGTGGCGTGGCGCGCGAGAGATATTCGTAGACGTTCATGTCGGGATTCGGACAGGGAAGCGGTTGGACGATGCTGGGGAGGACGGTGCGTTAACAGTCGGTTGACAAGGCGTTGACAGGGGCGACATGGGCATGAAATGGCGCGGACAGGACACGCAGGGCGTTGACAGGGCGATGATGGCGCGGACTAGGTCGTTGACTGCGTGCGAAGGGCACGGACAGGGCGCTGACAGGGGGGGCATGGCGTTGGTATGGCGTTGACAGTGGCGGTAGGACGTTGACACGGCGTTGAGATGGCGATGGTAGGGACGCCACATTGTCGGGTCTAAGCAGCTAGCCGGAGCGTGAAATGTAGCGGTCCAAAGTGCCCCCTTTTGTACTTGCAAGACTGCGCGTCGTGTGATTAACTCCAGCCATCGCACGTGTCAGCTATAAGCGCGACGCGTCCGAACAGATTGTTTCGCCCGCCGCATTGCGGCATTAGCTGATTCGAACTCGATCGGATCCGCCCCTCGTGTTTGGCAAGCCATTGCCTGAACATAAACTGAAGTGCCAAAAACGCCGCCCGGCGTTTTTTTTGAAGCTGTTGCAACTAAAGGACAAATCAAGACAGAGGTAAGGCAGAACCCTTACCGGTAGCGGATGAGAGTGCGAAATTCCCAACAGAATCGCGCCTTACCTGCTTGCTGAGTCGAGATTTCGTCGAGTCAACTGAGGCCTAAAGCGTCATCGACGCAGCGACCACCAGCCATGGTGAGTTGCACGGCCCAACCCTGCTGCGGCAGGACAATCAACCGGGTGTAGCGCCACCCAACTGAACCGCCGCCATAACGGCTGCGGGCGCGTCTCGGCTTGGCTCCCCGTTAAAGGGCCTGCGCCTGCTCAAGTGGCAGGTAACCCCACAACCGTAAGGCTGGGGCGATGTGTGATTAGCAGAAGGACTGGGATCGCACGTTGAATCGTCCGTTTTTAAGACACTCCAGCCCGTTGCACGATGTGAAATGCGGGAGCGACCGGCTCTCCATGCTCGATAAGCGACATATCGAGCGAAGCCAGACCAGAGGCGAGACCTGGGGGGGTGAATCCGGCGTTAAGTGGTACCCGCGTTACTTACGTTTGCCTGACGACAACCGACTTAACCCATGTCGGGGACGGCGCTCGAACGATTAGCAATGGGCGGGGCCTCCGCGCGGCTGCTGGTGTAGTGCCAACTGCCGGGATTTCACATTATGGAGTGGTGATGAGGATCAAACGTAAGAACCCCGAGGGACTGCGTCCCGACGGCCAGCTGGCAGAGCGTGGCTGGAAGGCAAAGTTTGAAGCCGTTCTGGCTGAGCACGGTGGTACCCGCGTGAACGGTGCACAGGCAGCAGAAAGGACCAAAGACCACAATGCGACGGTCGTGTTTGGAGGCCTGCATGTCTGGCACGAAAAACTTGCGATGCGCATCGAGGAGCCTCAAAACCTCAGCGACAAGCATGTCCGGGCGCTGGTTCGCTACTGGTATCAGCAGGGTAAAAAACCGAAGACGATGATCGGTGACTTGTCGGTGTGGCGCAAGTTTGCCGGGTGGATTGGCAAGCCCAACCTGGTGCTCAAGCTGGCGGATTATCTGCCCGAAGTCCCGGCCGAAGATCTCGTCGCGTCTGCGACTGCCACTGACTCGAAGTCGTGGAGCCAGTCCGGGATTGATACCGAGGCGAAGATCAACGAAGCGTTCCGCATGGACCGTCGGTTTGGCTTGATGCTCATGGTTCAACTCGTGTTCGGGTTGCGGATGCGGGAGGCTCTCTGCCTGAAACCTCACAAGGCGGACCATGGCAACGGTTTTAAGGTCTACGGCAGCGATGGTCCGAAGGGCAGTCGTGAGCGCTTCATCGAAATCGAACACCAAGAGCAACGGATCGTGCTTGATGCGTTGAAGGAATTCACCACCGTGAGGGGGCGCCTCGGCTGGGATAAAACCGGCCATGGCAAGCCAGCGACGCTCGAAAGTAACATCCAGCACTACTACTACTGCCTGCGCAAGCTCGGCATTACGAAGAAGAACGCAGATGTCTGCGGCCACGGGTTGAGGGCGGAGTACGCGGAAAATTGCGCGATTGCCAAGGGCTTGCTGCCCGCGACGCTCGGGGGCACCGCTGACCAGATGCCCAAGGAAGAGATGGAGCGCATCCTCATGCAGGTGAGCGAAAACCTCGGGCACAGCCGGACGCAGATTACGGCCAGCTACTTCGGCAAATTCGACAAGCTTCGTGCCGACAAGGTGGCCGAAGGCGCGGCGAAAAAGAAGGCAGCCCAGCACGCGACTCCCGCGGCGGACGATTCGGACGTGGCCGTGCTCGAGGACCCGGCTGAGAACGTTGCGACTGAAACGAAAGCGAAGCCTGTTGCGTCGTCGGAACAGCCCAGCGGGACACCGCAGACAGTCGCCCGTTCGGACACGCATGCGGCGGAAACTCCGCAGTCGTCCACTAAAGCCGAACGGTCGACCAGCACGTCGAAAGTACTGGATGCGCGTCAGGGCAAATTGCCACTGGATGAACCTCTCTCGTGGTTCCGCGGGCGGCGCAAAAAGTAAAAGGGCCAGGAAATGAGACGGGGGGTTAAGTCTAATCACTCACTCACTGTACGATGCGCTAAAGGGTAGAGTGGCGCGACCGTGTCCGAGGGGCCGGCCGCGCCCGTCGAATCCCGACGGGATAGCCCTACCAGTGCTAGGACGCTAACATGTTGTGGTAAAACCGCGCTTTTTGGTGTATGTAATACTGGCCCTCTTTTCAATTGGCTACGGACGGGAGAAAATCGAGTCACACTGCCAAACTTGGGAGGGTGTGGCGTGACCGGGTTAAACGAATGATCAGTACTGACGGGCAATATTCAAGAGCAAAACGCGCCGGGAAGACAAGATAATAAGGACGCGTCGATGGCTCACAACCATCATGCCGAAGTGTTCAACCCTTGAAATGGTTGACGGGTGTACACCTAGACGGACGACGTCTTACATTTAAGAGAATGTATATGGCGGATGTAATTACAGTAGAGTTTGAGGGAGTAAAGATTTACGCGGTCTACGGTGATGACCATAAGGCGGTCGCGCTTGACGACATAGCTATTTTTATTGGCCTATTGACAGCCGATCAGCTCTTGCCACTTATCGGTCGGTTGGATCTGGATGTGGCGAGGTACGACACGCCTATGTTTCCGCGCGGCAAGGTGCAGATGATGATGATTGATGGAGTCTGCGAGATGCTGCGTGCGTACGGCGGCGAGACGGCCGAACGGCTCGCGGTCTTCCTTAGCGAACCTAGCAATTTTGACCGTTTGCGATACGCAGGAAAGAGCGCAGCGGAAATCCGACGCCTGCGGATGAGCGATGCCGTGAAGCGAATCCTTGTGGCGCATCCTAACGCAACATCTGATGCTGTAGCACGCCAACTGGACATTGCTCCGGAAGAAGCGGCACGCGAAATTTGGGTTATACGGAAGGTCCACGCGGTGTCTCGAGAGACTGAGTAGTTTTAAATCAGGTCGCACCGCCGGGCTAGAAGACGGGGCTAAGAAATGACGACGGTCGACCTAAGTGGACGCCGCTTTGATCTGGAATCTCTCCAGGCAGAGCCGTCCCAATATTCCACATGGTTTGAGCGGGCCAAAGCGGAGACTGGCAGCGGTAAATGCCTTTGTACGCCAGCTGGTCTAAGGCTGGTAATCCGCCAGATGAACGGTCTGTATTATCTTGCCGGCTGGCCCCTTGAGGGCAATCTCCACCGCGCGTTCCCCCGCTGCGCGTTCTACAAGACTCCTGCGGAATTGACAGGGCGAAGCGGCTACGGCAGCGGCGCCATTGTCGATCGCGAGGATGGGTCGGCAGATATCGCCACTGAGGTCCCCCTCAAGGTCCGCGTCGAAGAACGCGAGCCACGCGCTCCACGCACGCCTTCGACAAGCGGCCCATCGAAGTCACGCAGCACAATAGGCATGCTCGGACTGATGCACGAGCTGTGGGAAGCTGCTTCGCTTAATCGCTGGGCGCCCGGCTGGTCGCGCAGCTGGTCCCGTTGCCGCTGGCAACTGAGAAACGTGCAGCGCAAGATCGACGGTGTTGCGATCCAGGACTGTCTGCACGTGGTTCACCCGTTCGAGGAAGCGAACAAGGCCAGAATCGAAGCCGAGTTCGAAGCGTTCCGCGCGCGGCTAGGGGTACGCGGTGGTTTCAGGTATCGCGGCTATGTGATGGCTGAGCTCAAGCGATATACCCCGACCAAATTCGGGTACCGTATTGATGTGCGCCACCAGAGCGCGCCGTACTTCGCCAGCAAGGCGCTGATCGAGGCGGTGGAAAAATCCTCCAGGGCAGTCATGGCGGCGCGTGAAAATCCGGAGGCGCGCACGGTTGTTATCATGCTCGTCAACCGGCACGACAAGGGCTACATGGAGGTCGTCGATATGGCCGTCATGTTGACGACGAAAACGTATATCCCGTGCGAGTCCTCTCACGAACTCCGAATGGCGGATGCGCTCGCCGACGCGGGCCGCGCTTTCATAAAGCCACTGCGTTATGACGGCGTCGAGGACTCCTTCCCGGACTTCCAACTGATCGACACGGACCCTCAGACGATCGTCGAGGTCTACGGGATGATAGGTAACCCCGCGTATGACCGGCGCAAGGCTGAGAAACAGGCGGCCTATCGTGCGAAGCGCGTTCCGGTGATCGAGTGGGACACGCGCGGGCCGATGCCTTACCTCGGCAAGCAGCGCTCGGCAGCGTAGAGCACGGCGCCGATTCGAACCCAGAGTTGTAGGGGCCAGCATTTAAATTCGGCCATGAGTATTCCTGCCTAACCCGCGCCGCCGCCGATATCCATTTGGCAACTAAAAAAAGCCGCCAACCTCATCCGTTGGCGGCTTTTGCCTTACGTGCTCGACGACACGGCGTCGACTGCTTTCTGACTTCGTTGTGGCTTCGCTCGAACGTTTGCAGATTCGCGCCGCCCGGATTGACTTGACGGACTACAGGCCCTGTAGCGTGCAGCCGAAAACGCGGTGATCGGCTACCACGCGGGGAACGAAGAATTCTCTCTCGGGATCGAGCGAAAACGACGCAGGCGTGCGGCCGGCGATCGTCTCAGTGACGCGCGACACACGCCATGACTCGATGTCCTCCGCTCGGGCGTCCACATACACCAGCCGTGGAGCACCGTCGGCGGCGTCTTCCGCGTAGAACGGCAGCAGTGAAGCCTCCGCGACGAACCAGCGGTCGCGCGCAGCAATCGCGCCCGAGCTGACAAGACGCTCCAGCAGCCACGCGGCAGGCGGGACCTCGATAGACGGCTCCACGCGTAACAGCCGGCATAGGCCCGGTGGTACGGCCGGCAGATTCTCGATTGCGGCAAAGACCGATGCTTCTACGTGTGCCGCGGGACGTTGCTTATCGTTCAAATCCATTGGTATCTCACCAGGTTCCGGTTATGCGGGGCGGCGCGGGGATGTCAGCATTGCACGCTAGGCGGCCCACCCGCGCCGCCATTGCCCCTGACTAATCCAATATGCGGTCGGCATCACGCGGGTCAAACCGAGCCGGCATCAATCCCTATTTGACTGTGCGAGGGGCGAGATGCGTTGTTGAATGGCGGGCTTGTAGGGGGAGCATTCAGAGCATTCGGCCACTCATGTGGACGGGGGGGCGGAAACAATCAGGACTACGTGATCTGGCGCTCAGGCATGGGACAGCCACAGGAACCCTCCGTAGGGGAAGAGAGCGATGTTCTGTTGAAGGCGCGGGGAAGCGAGCAAAAGGTGGCGCGCGCGCTCATCCATCGCGCTGCGCTCGCTGGCTGCGGGGACGCTGTGAGCTATGAGGTGCGGCCGAAGTAAGCGGCGGCGCGCCGCCCTGGACCTTTCGGCGCGCCCGCAGTTGGACAGAGACACCGGACCAAAACCAGCACGCGGCGGGGTAGGGTTAGTCGGTGATTACGCTATACGCGAATTCGTTGAATCTTGTTCCAGCAGCCATCTCACGGGCTAAACGTGCGTTTGCACCGTTCTGATTTGGTAACACCCTATAGAGACCACCGGCGTAGGGGCCTGAAAGTACTCTGCTGTCACGGGCGAGGACTTTGAATGTACGGTTTTTAATAAAGACGGTTGTGCAAACGTGCTGCATCTCGTTTCCCCTGCTGGTCGGTTTTCACTGACAAACCCGTGGTTGTCATGCCTTGTAGCCCTTGAAACCCCTGCAAAAGTCGAGGATCGCCCGGCAGGTTTTGCAGGTGATGATCTGACCGGGTATTGCGAAAATGACGGGTTCATCCGCGAACCCGACTTCGTATGCTTCAGGCGCGATGCCGCAGAGTGTGTGTTCCCCGCCAGTCACGGCGGGGCTTTCGGCGTGCTTGTCAGGCATATTTGTTTCGGATCAGGAACGCGATCAATTTAAGGCGGTTGTCTTCGCGGTACTTGCCACCCTGCGGCCACACGTAAAGCACTTCCTTCCCATCGCGGACCAGCTTGCCGATCATCTCTTCAGCTTCGTCTTCGCGATCGCTGATCCGATCCAGAAAGCGGGCTTCGTTTGCCATGCGGCGGTTTTGATTGCCTTCCAGCTGCTGATGAACGTTCATTTCGTTTCCGCTGTTGGTTCGCCAGATGTACCTATTGTGATTTAACAAATGCACGACGCAAGCGTGGAACGGACGCGCAGCCGAGGAAACTGGGGGGGTATGCAGGCGTCTACCGGAATGGAACGCTTGCGCACAAAAAACACCTGAAAAATCAAGGGTCGATTTCCTTCATTTTGTCTCATCGGGCGACAAATCACGCCAGTCGGATGGCGGAAAAACGGCCAGCGAAACTTCGTCTATCTGCTGCGGGCGACCCAAAAGCGATCAGGAATTGGCCGACTTTTCGGCGCCATGATGTTTGGCTGGATGCGACGCTTTCGGAGGGCGCTCACTTGCGTGTGCCACAACCATTTCGCCTCGATCCAATATCGATGACACAACCCGCTCAACCCGCTTTTGCCGCCGGCGTCGATCCATTTCCGATGCGCGCTGTCCTGCTCGATCTCGCGATCCGCTCGGCCCTGTTGCGCGTCGGCCGTAAGTCTGGCGACTGCCCGCCATATGGCAGCGTCGAGTGGGACAGGGGCGATCATCCTCTGGTGATACTCGACAAGTCGATCAGCGCGGACATGCGCGAGCTCGGCGAACGCCTGCGCGACACTGGCGAGGATGCGCGCACGAATCCACTATTTACTTCGCTTGAACACCCCTTCTCCTACGAGGTCGCATTCGAGACCAGGCGGCGCGTGACGGTCGTCGAACTCTCGCCACTTGCCGTCTTCGAGTGCATGTCACGCAGCAACATCCTCCTGTGGCAAGGCTGGAATATCGAGGTTGGCGGCTCGTACGAGACACAGGACGACTATGGGTGTCCGTGCTTCGAGGAGCGCATTTGGGTTCAGTCACCTGTAGAGGGCGCCGATCTCCGGATGTTCGGCGGAGTGTCGAAGCACACAGCACGCCGCATTTACGCGCATATGGCTGGCAGCAAGTTCGACGGGGTCGACACTCTCGGATATGACCTGCCGCATCCATGTGAAGGCGTTCCATCCTGGGCGGTCCGCGAAGACGGCTCAGTCGATGTCGACGCGCTCAATGGCGGCCGCCCAGGCGGCGGCGAAGCGCGCGGCCAACGCGCCGCCGGAGATGATGAGAATGCTGGCGGGGGAGGCTGCGGCTACAAGTGCTCGGCTGAGCACGATGACGCGATGGACGCACATCACGCCCTCGCGGAAACCGATCGGGCCGCGTGGCTCGCGAGATTCGACGCCAATGGGCGTTACTTCGATGCGCAAACCGGCTTCTGGGCCTCGCTTAACGGCGAATTCCGGGTCAGTGAGACCGGGCTGTGGGTGGCAGCGTACGATCCAACGTTACGAGGATATGTGGCCACCATCACCGACTACAGCACCCCGAAGGGTGTTCCCATTGAACTGCACCGCAACCGGTTTCTGCGCGTGATGTTCGACGGCTACCATCACTACATCGAGTACCTCAAGTACCCAAGTGGGGTCATCACCGTGCCTCGGTTTTCGAACTGCGATTTTCAGATGGTCAAGCTTCAGCGCTCGCCGTTGTTTGGGATGTCCCTCGAGTTTCCGCGTGGCGGTGTCGAACACGGTGAATCACCATCTGACGCGGCCCGCCGCGAGTTCCTCGAAGAAACCGGTTTCCTGACGCAGCCGACGCAGATCGTGCATCTCGGTCAAGTGGGCGGTGATACGGCCACGATCAACTCGATCCTCGACGTCTTTCAAATCGATATCGTCGACGAACGTCCGTCGGCATCGTTCGATGAAGGCGAGATCACGGAAACTGTCCGTGTGACTGAGGACGAATTGCGCGCGGCTATTCGAAACGGTTTGATCAAGGACGGCTACACGCTCGCCGCTCTGATGATGGTGACGGCTCGTGGTGAAGCTGCCGTTGCCGGCACGTCCGCCGCGATCGACCGGTAATCCCGAGTCGGGGTAACCGTCCAGTTGTACTCGCGCTTCAGGCAACGTACTTACGAAGGTGACGACCTCCGTTGATTGGATGGCGAGCCGACTTTCGCAGACGAGACGCCGCGGATGTCGCGTCGCCAACGGCGAAAGCAGGCTGGCGCCTGACAAACGAGATACTGGGCGGCTCCGTGTTGGTGGGCCGCAGTGAGGAAAAGCGATGATCAAACTTGCACGACTCGGCGACACGATCGAGACGACAACGAAGTTGCCGACGCCGCAGACGCTACGTTGCAGGCTGCTCACGCCAGCGTCTGTGACGTACGCAAACACGGTAATGCGCGAATCGCCAGGCGACTGGCACGTGGTCCGTAGTGAGCCGCGCGCCGCCGTCAGTCAGGAATAAAGGAGACGCACACGATGAAGGATCCAATCAAAGGATCTCTGCACCGTTTCGTCGGATACATGCTTTTTTGCGTGTTGTGGCTGATCAGCCTGGTGTTCTGCGACTGGTTCAAGTCGCTGTGGCATGAGCCGCTTGGAATTGACGGATTGATCCTGTCGCTTGTGTTTTCGGGATCGTCTACAAGGCGTTGCCCATGATTGACAGGCTCACCAGCAAGTAGCGGGTTTGGGGTAAATATCCGGCGCGATTGACCGATAGTAGGCTACATGGCCAACAACGGAATCGCACTGACCAGCCGAGTTGGCTAATCTGGACGAAGCGCACGGAATGCCGCGCAACACTCCATCAAACTCACACAGTTCTCAGGGGAAAGAAAGTGTCCGTGCATCAAATTCTCAACTGGACCTCATGTTTTGTAGCTGCCGTGGTATTGGTCGCACTGCTGTTCCAATGGCTATCGTTGCGCAGTTTTGCCGGAGACTTCGCGCTCGCTGCCGAGCTCGACGACCTCGACGACCGCGTGTCGGCTGTGGTCCAGAAGTTGCACTCACGCGGCCGAACCGTTCTTGCGAATCGCATTGCTGGCGCTCACAAACGGTGGATGTCCCTCACTGAGTTCGATGAGGAGGTGGAGAAGACATACGCGAAGACGAAAGATCGTCGGCCCGCGCTGGCGCAAAGACTTGCCACTGCTTATGGCGCGGCACCGGACGGCGAGGAGCGCGGGATCGCTTGCTGAGCGCCGCACGTGAGGGAGTCCTATCGGGGAGTGGTGCCGACGGCGCGGCACGCCTCAATTTCTCGTCAGGATGCTTGGCAATCCGCTTCACTGACCAGCCGAGATGGTTAATCTGGTCGAAGCGCGCGGAGTGCCACGCGACACATCGGCTTCCTATTCTGCCTTGTCTAGGCAGAGAAAACTCCCCGTCGCCCGCCTTTCGGTGCAGCAGGCTTGCGCTCAAACCACTCAGCAGCAATGCAGCCACGCTGGAAGAATGCGATGACTTCGCTCCGCTTCTTCGGCGGCATCAATGCCAGGTCACTGCGCTGGCGACGGTTACGGCTCGAAAGTTTCATGATGTCGGGTCCCCTGTTATTACAAACGGTATGTACGGCTCTCGCTCACGTGGAATGCCGACCAAGCAGTTTCCACAAGCCGCGCCTCCAGTGCCGCCAGATCCCCCTCGAACTGCACCATAACGATTCCGGATAGAACACGCGCGATGCGCACATCCGGAAGCGCCCGCAACTGATCGAGCAACTCGAGCGGCACATCCACCCGAAGACCTGAGCACAAGTAGAAGTTCTTCTTCATCATCATCTCCAGCGAGCACCATGCCCGTACTGATAGATGGCAACCACATCGAAAAACCGGCAAAAATTTTTGCAAATTTTTTTGCGCCCTGGGCGTCAACCGAGAATTCCGGATTTGCGGTCGCGTGTCATCTCAGACTATCAGTACATCTCGCTGGTTTCCTCGACGCATCTCTGCTGCTACGGAGAAAACCGACGCGCATCCGAAAAAAGTAGGGAGTTCAGGGGGAATAGCTGTTGGCCAGGCGACACAGCCGGTGGCAAGGCGCGCTGCTATTTCGGGAGGATGGCGCGCCGCGGCTCAGATTGCGATATTGCGCAATTTCGCAATCTGGCTTTGCGGGCTTTATCAAAGCGGGCCAGCGCAGTCCCTGGCGTCCGATGTCGTGGCGGGCAGCGTGACAACGCGAGTCTGTACCGCGGTCCTTAAGGACGCGGCAACCAACATCGACGGGACCGAAGAACAGTGATTCGCGTCCTCGTATTCTTCGTCGTGCTCATACCCGCATAGTCTACTTATCGGCCTAGTCGACTCACAAGCACGGGTCCTGGGGCGATCCATGTTGCGCCAGAGATCCTAGCCGCAATGATGACGTCATCGATCAGCGGCGTTTTCCTCCTCCTTTCAAATAATTCCATTTTCCCCTTCGCTTTCCACCGAATTCGCGTCTTGACCATCCATAGACTTGGCTGGAGTGGATGACTGCGGCCGGATATCTGTCAGCAGCTCTGAATTTTCCTTGTACGCCGAACGTTGGCTGACAGCTGAACTTCCTCATCGTTGACATGCTCCGCGACTCTCAGCGGGGAACCCTGCGTCTGATGGCGCGGAGCTTATCGTCCTCAGATGTCGTTCAAGCGGGCGAGTCAGCACGACTGGCAGGTGGATATGTCGTGGCTGCATCGACTGACGGGTACAAGTCAGTCTTTGGAAGCAGCGTTCGCCGCGGACCACGGACCGTCCTTTGAAGTTCTGGGGGCTCCGGCTGCCCGTAACAGCGGCCGGATCGCCGTCGGCGTTAACTGGCAGGCGAATTCGAGCACGTCTGTTTTTGCGCATGTTGTGGGCGAGGTCGGTTCGAATACCCACTACTACGGCGTGACTGCCGGCGCGCGCTGGAGCTGGTGACTAGAAAGATCGCGCGGTTACGTCGTAAGCGCGCGATTCAGCCCACCCAGCGTCGGTGGCTGAGAAGGCCACGATTGCGTCCGCAACCAGACATTGCGGACGCGATCCATGATCGATGACGAGTTTGACTTTCCGCCACTTCGAGTGACGAGTGCCCCAATCAGTGAGCGCGCCGCCAGCGCCCCGCAGTGTCTAGAAAATGCGCGCTGGCAACGCTTGTCAACGATCACTTCGATTTCTTGCGGAAGCGCATCTTGAGTTCGATCTCACCTTCAACGTCGCACTCATCCCAAGGAATGTTCATGCACCAGAGATCGCGCGGTTTGACTTCGCAAGGCTCTGGCTCAGGGCAGGGCGGGAGTTGGTCGCCACCGGTTGGCGACGGTGGCACCTTGGTCGGGTCGCCGCCGAGGCCGGACACTTTGTCCGCCAACCCGTTAAGCCAGCGCGTGAAGATCGGGTACCAGCGGTTTGCTGCGGGAATCGTCTTCTGGATATAGCGCAGGATGGACAGGGTACGGATCGCCTGCGGCAGGATGTCCGAATCCGGGCTGACGGAGATGTTGAACTGGAAGGGCGCCACGCATCTGCCGTGCGCGACGGGGGATGGCGACACCGGAGCATTGCTGGACGTGCCCCGCGCGACCACTGCCACGCTGTTCTTCCCCGAAGTGAGCGCCGACGAGATCCTGCTCCTGTCCGCGCTGCGGCAGCATCCCGCGACTCTTGCTAAAGTCGATGCCAACACAGTGTCCGTTGCCGTGTCCGATGTGAGTTTTGTACCACTGCCTGCGCGGCCGGGCGGCAACCTGGCGGGATTGCTGACGCTCACGCTCCCGCCGGGCGTGAGGGCGGGGCAGACATTCAAGCCGTTGCCCCAGGCGATGATCAACTCGTCCGGGCCGATCTCCGTGTCCTTGGTCGCGGCCGCACCGAATGCCCTTCCCGCAGGCGCGCTGGACGGCTTGACCATGAACGTGTGCTGTGCGACGTGCGTCGATGGCCAGCCGGGATTGCCGGAGCTGTCGAACGACAGGTTGCGCTGCGCCAGCCGGTCGCTTGAGGATGGCGTGGCGCCGGAGGGAATGGGGTCTGTGACAGTGCCTGGAGGCCAGAAGAAGAGCTCGGTCACCAGGCAGCAGTGCAGCCCCGTGAGAAGTTGCTGAATCGTGAACAGCGGGCTCTGGTAGGGCCCGTCTACGCCGCCGGGATCGGTAGAAGGGTTCATGGGGAAGCGCGGATTGTTGATGTCGTTGACGTCCAGCCAGACGCCGCAATAGACGACCTCCTCCTGTCCGTTGCCCGCGAATTTGATCTGCGTATTGATTGGGTCATCGCTCTGCGCGGTCATGGACTGTGAAACCGGATTTACACGACTCTTGGCGAAAAACGGAATGGACGCAATCTCGCCACTTTGAATGCCGAGCAGCGGCGCGGCGCCGGCAACGTTGCTGGAGCGGCGGTAGTTGCCGGTGGGACCGCCAGTATGGTCATAGTCCAGCGACGACACCATCGTCTTGAATGCACGAAAGAAGGCGCTGACGTTCTGCGCTGGTACGTTGCCGCGGTAGCGGATCTTGGCAACCGCATAGTTGTAGACAGGCGTGCCTCCCGAGGTGGGCGAGAGCTCCAGCTGGCTGGCGTTCTCGTCCTGCGGCAGTTGCGTCAGGAATGGATGGTTGGCGTCGTTCGGCAGGCCATTGAATGCGCCGACCAGGCCGGTGATGAAGGCGTAGGGATCGGCACCTTGCGTCACCCCGGCGATTGAAGGCGCGCCTTGCTTGACCCGGAAGACACGGGTGTCTGTGCTCAACCAGTAGGGGTTGGGCGGCCCCGGTGGCGGAATGGTCGGGTCGACGTCGACCATGTAGGGGCTGGGCTGCGCGACCAGCAGCAGCGTCGCCGCACTCTGGTCGGTAGCGGCCACGCCGGTCCCGCCGACGGTGTAGTTGACCGTCACCGCCATCGCGACCGCGGTCTGCGCGCCGATGGCGGCGGGAAAGACGGAGGTATCCGCAAACACGATGTCATACATGATCAGAATACGCTGCGGCACGTCCGGTGCGCCATTGGGCGCCTCCAGCAACACGCGTGGATTAACCGCCGTGATCTTGCTGGTGGCCACGCCCGCGATTGAGAAAGCGAAGGACGGCATGGCGGCGCCCGGCGCCCCGACCTCGCGCGGCTGGAACCCTTCATAGATCACGTTGATGGCGCTGGCGAAGGTCAGGCTGACGGCGGCCTGCGACGACGAAAAAATATCCTGATTGGCGACGACGTAGCTGGAGTGCGGCGCGGTGTCATAGCTCGGCGGGATGACCACTGTAATATCCGTCGAGATCTTGTCATTGCCGGGCAGGTTTTGCTGGTCCTCAGGCGGTTGGCCGGCAGGGGCTGCGGCCCAAGGACGGACCGGCCACGAGTGCAACATTTTAGTTTGAGCAGCAAATCCGGCCCAAGGAGCCAGCGGGAGCTGAATGCCCCAATAGGGCTCCCCTACTTCAACATCGTCCTTTCCGGCGATAATCGTGGATGTCTCCTCCGTGTTGTAGACTTGGGTAGGATCGAGTCGCTGCGCCGCAAAACCAGGCTGACGCTGCCACATGGCCCAGAGGCGATCGATATTCGAGTGCAGGAAGAAGACGAACGGATCGCGAAAGGACAGATGCTGATCGCTCAGATTGCCGCCGATGTAGCCGTGCGCGGCCCCGTGGGCGCCGACCCCGCTCGTGCCCTGCTCCTCGCCATACATCAGATCGCGGAAGGCTTCCCAAGTCTTGGCCTCCATGAAGTCCTTGTCCGTCGCCCAGCCCGCGCCGAGGCCGCCGACCGGCGGGTCCCCCGCCTGTTTCTTCCGGCTCAGCGTTTGCGGTGGGTCTGCGGGATTGTAATGAACGCCCGTCGCGGGATCGGGATAGCTGAAGGTCGACGGATCGGCGGGCGTCGGCCTATTGAGCGTGACCGGTGAGTTGTTGTCGCGATAGTTGGCCGCGGCAGGATCGTAGAAACCGGCCCCGAGCAGCGGCTGACCGACTGCCCCCCCAAATGGGAAAACAGCGATCGGCTTGACAGCGCCGTCGGCATTGCCCATGAAATTCGCATCGAACAGGTTGATCGTTCCGCCCTCGCCATCCGGCATGTTGGAGGGGTCGAGGTTCCAGTTCCAATAGTGCAGCGACAACCGCGGATCGACGGTGCGAAGCAGTGCCTCGAAGCGGTTGCAGAGATCCCGGTGCCAGGGCAGGAAGGCCGGACAGCCATGGACATGCGAACTCTGGTGGATCTCGTCCTGTTTGAACCAGTAGGAGACATGGCCCGCCGGGAAATCGGTTCTCGAACCCGCGGGGCTGTAGAACACCTTGTTCAGTTGCAGGATGGCGTCCCGCAGCAAATCACGTTCTTCCTTGCTGACCGTCGCGAGGTCTCTGCGAATTCCGTCTCCAAGCATGACTTCCTCCGTCGCGTGTTATCCGACATTTCCCCATACCCCGGTAAGAGCAGCGTTATCAGGGAAGGGAAGACGATGACATTGGGTTTGTAGGTCTTCTGGACTGTCGCACTACCACGTTCGTGGTCGACACATTTACAGCGTGCGCGGGTGGCGGCGGTACCGCATGGTGCCCTTACTCAGCGACATCACACCGTCGATGAATTATTAATAGACGAGACCGGATTAGAAACAAGCTATTTCGGCAAAGTCACGCCGAATTCACGGGCTTGTCATACTTGGAGCCTTCATGCAAAGCATACGAATAATGTTCCCGTGCAGAAAATGCAGGAAACCGAATTAGTGAGACAGGGCACGTTTCGTGAGACTGGAAAATATCGAATTGACGAAATTCGCCCTACGCAACGGCGCGTTGTGCCTTCCGCCAATCGACCCCAGTCAGCGCTGAGGCCGGACAAAGCCACAGGCGTTGACGATTAGGTCGCATAACTCGTGACGCTAGCGACACTCATCCCCCGTCGCACGTCTTAAACATTCTAATTATTTTCCCGTTCATGCAGTTGTTCAAGGCGGCTAGCGACTCAGCCTCCGCTTGTACGTCTAGGGAGAATGAGTCTCGGGAGATGCCATCGCCGTTCATGAACATATTTCCAAGGGAAAGTCGCCAATCTTTCGGAAGATGGTATCTTTTGGCGATCACGGCACCTGCCTTCTTGTCGGCCGCGTCTGAATCCATTCCCTTGTCGATTAACTTTTCGTTTACCTCCTGAAAATCGAAATAGACACTGACGTCTTTTTGCGTAGCCAAGTGCGCAGGATCGGCAGCAAAGATCAGCCACCTTTTATCTCCTTCCCAAACTGTATGTTTGGGATTCGGGCTGTACCAAGCGTGCGCCACTTCCCTGAACATGACGCCATGCGGTTGCGTAATCTCGTTACGTCTAACCGACACCTCGATCGAGTCCGCGCCGAAACTAGCAACTTTTTCCGCAATGGCGACCGATGTAGCCGCCCATTCAAGAGAGGTTCCGCCGTTGACTCCGACTTCCACCTTCGCCACTTTCAGACCGTTCTGGAACAAGTCACTGAGCATGACCTGTTCGATCGAGAAAGGAAGCGCGCGTACTGCTGGTGCCGAACTGTTGGCAGAAACTCCGGCTTCGGTAGAAGCAGTTGCGTCGTGATGATCCCCGTCGCAAGCGCTCAGTGCTACAGCTACCAGGCACGCCGTCATTAGAGTTTTCATGATTTGCACACTTTAAGCCAAACAGCCTTTGGGCCGGTAGTCGTTTGCGATGGGGCGTGCCTACTTGAGAGCCACGCGAAGCGTGAAGGGCAGAAATCGACCCGATCCCGCCCTTCGGGTAGTTTCTTCGAATGTCACCACCGCGCTCAATACCGGCCGCACGGGGACGCGAGCTTTGACGAGATCACCCGCCATCGCTAGACGCACAGCCGACGATTTCATTATCTGAAGTTTCCGGTTAGAGTGCCGTTATACAGTTTGTACGTATGTAGATGCTTACAATTATCAGACTGAAAGATTCGTAATCCTATGAAATTGTCCTTTATACAAAAACTCTGGCTGCCACTGATCTTGAGCCTGCTGTGTCTCGCCGGAGTATCGATCTACAACGCGTACCAGACGAGACAAGTGCGGCTGGATGAGCGCAAGGCCGACCTGATACACGCGGCGCAGATTGCCCTGAGTGTCGTCAAGACCTCTGGCGACGACGCGGCCGCCGGCACCCTTCCTTTGGCGGAAGCCCAGAAGCGGGCAATGGCTCGCATCCGAAACATGCGGTATGGCGAGGCCGGCTATATTGAGATCATCAATTCGCAGCGGAGGGTCCTGATGCACCCAGCGAACGCGAAATTGGATGGCAAGGACGCCGACGACTACAAGGATCCGAACGGCGTTTACCTCTTCAGGGATATCGTTGCTGTCATCAAGCGCGATGGCCAGGGCTTTACCGCGTTTAGCGCTCCGAAGCCGGGAGCCACCGAGGCCTCTCCGAAAATTGCCTACAGCGTGACCTATCGGCCGTGGGACTGGATTCTTATGACGGGGCTTTATGTCGACGACATCGACGCGGCATTTCGCTCGTCGCTGTACCAGAGCCTGGGGATTCTGGTGGTACTGGCAGGGGCCCTGTCGGCTGTGGTGGTGCTGCTCAACCGCGGCATCCTCCGCTCGCTGGGCGGCGAGCCGTCCTATGCCGCCGAGATCGCCAACCGGATTGCCGATAACGATCTGACCGCTGTGGTTAAGACGGCACCGGATGACCGCTCAAGCCTGCTGTTTTCAATGAAGCGCATGCAGGAGCAACTCACGCAGACGATCGGCACGATCAAGACTTCGGCCGACTCGATTGCCACCGCCACGCATCAAATCGCGGCGGGCAACCAGGACCTGTCGCAGCGCACCGAAGAGCAGGCCGCCTCACTCGAGGAAACGGCGTCCAGCATGGAGCAGCTGACGTCGACCGTCACCCAGAATGCCGACAATGCCAGCCAGGCCAACCAGCTTGCGGCGCAGGCGGCCCTGGTGGCAGAACAGGGCGGCACTGTGGTGTCGCGCGTGGTCGAAACCATGGAGGGCATCAACGCCAGCTCGGACAAGATTGCCAACATTGTCGGCATCATCGAGGGTATCGCCTTCCAGACCAATATCCTCGCGCTGAATGCGGCTGTCGAAGCGGCCCGCGCGGGCGAGCAGGGACGGGGTTTTGCGGTGGTCGCCTCGGAAGTGCGTTCGCTGGCGCAGCGCTCCTCGGTGGCAGCCAAGGAAATCAAGGAGCTGATCCACGATTCCGTGGAGCGCGTGCAGGCAGGCGCCGGCCATGTACGGGAAGCGGGTGCGAAGATGCGCGAGATCACCCACGAAATCAGACGTGTGACCGACATCATGGGTGAAATCACCGCAGCATCACAGGAACAGAGCAAGGGCATCGGCCAGGTCAACCAGGCCGTCACGCAGATGGACGAAGTTACGCAGCAGAACGCGGCCCTGGTCGAACAGGCGGCTGCCGCCGCCGGTGCGCTGGAGTCGCAGGCGAGCGATCTGAAAGCCGCTGTTTCGATGTTCAGGCTGGACGTCTCGCATGACTCCGGCAGGGGGAGCGACGCGCAGACGCGCGCCAGGGCGCCGACCACGGCAGCCGTGAAACGGTCCGCACCGCGGCCCGTGCGGTTGGCGCAAACCGCCGAGGCAGGAGAATGGGACAGCTTTTAAGGGACGCGCGTCTCACGGGTAATTGGCGGGCAGAACACACCGTGTCGGTCGGTGACGGCTCCGAAGGTTTGCACGCCCCATCGTCCAACGCTGCAAAAGGAAGGATTGGCGCCCGTCACTCCCGCAGACAGGAACACCATGGTCGCGACGGACACCAACGACCTCACTCAGGATTCTTCGCAGGCCACACACAACGCGTCTGTCTGCGCTGGAAGGTCGAGCAGTTTGATCGCGAGGCCAGGCAACTGACCGTAATCGAGGGCTGCCAATGTTGCAAAGCACGTAGCTTGCGCAATCACATTGCCTGCGCCGTACTCGTGCGGATTCGGCTTGCTGAGATTTCTGGACAGACCTGTCGGACTCTTTACCAGGTCAGGCACCAGATGCTCGACGAGTTCCTCCGTTAGCAACTCAAAAAGCCACGCCTTCGGATGAAAACTGCATAAATCCAATTAGATCGATCACCAAAACGTTTTTACATAGAAAGAGCGGAACGATGCAAGAGCCACAAGCGGAAAGAAGTATTTATGTCAGCGCGGAAGGACAAGGTCAAAAGCAGACGTCGCATGGAAGTTTAAGTGCTGATATGAATATGCGAAGACGGCTGTGGGGAATCTTTAGTGGCTCCATTGGCAATATGCTCGAATATTACGACTGGTTTATATATTCGGCCCTCGAGATTTATTTTGTCAAGGGCTTTTTCCCGGATGGTGACCAGACGGTGGCACTACTTAAATCCGCGGCCGTGTTTGCCATTGGTTTTCTTGTGCGCCCGATTGGAGCATGGATATTAGGAATTTACGCTGACCGCCGCGGCCGTAAATCAGCGCTGCTGGTGTCCGTTTCGATGATGTGTTTTGGTTCACTTATGATTGGCGTGACTCCGACGTATCAGAGCATCGGGATTGCGGCACCCGTTATTTTGCTCATTGCCAGAGTTTTACAAGGTCTCAGCCTTGGTGGGGAAGGTGGAAGCGCGGCCGCTTACTTGAGCGAAACAGCGCCCAAGGGGCGGCGTGGATTTTACTCAAGTTTCTTATACACCACAATTTCTCTTGGGCAGCTTCTGGCGATGGCGACGCTCGTACTGCTTCAGCAGTTCTTTTTGACGTCGACGCAGCTACAAAGCTGGGGATGGCGCATTCCGTTTCTTATTGGCGCATTAATTGCGCTCATTGGAATTTTGCTGCGCCGGAACATGGAAGAAACTGAGTCTTTTGCCAAACATGTCAAAACTTCACGAAAAGGGGGCGCAATTCGCGAGGCGATGCGCCATAAGAAGGCCTGTTTGATGGTTTTTGGTTTGACATTGGGTGGTTCTGTCGCGAACTATACTTTTGCCGCCTATATGCAGAAATACCTTATAAACAGTGCGGGCATGGACAGAAGTACGGCCAGCCTTATTTCAGTGTTATCGTTAATTGGTTTCACAGTGATTCAACCGGTTTTTGGAGCTTTATCAGATAGTATCGGGCGTCGCCCCCTGCTTTTAACTTTCGGAATGGTAGGCACCTTCGGAACTATTCCTTTTTTCACGTTTCTCGCTGGCATAAAAAACCCGTTCATCGTCTTCACCTTGGTTATGGCGGCACTTGCAATTGTGGCAATGTATTCGTCAGTCAGCACCATTACTAAAGCTGAGCTATTTCCTGTCGAAGTCCGCTCGTTCGGCCTGGCGGTTCCCTATGCCCTTAGCGTTTCACTTTTTAGTGGAACGGTAGAATACATCGCGCTGTGGACTAAAAAGATCGGGCATGAAAACTGGTTCTTTTGGTATGTTTCGCTCTGTATTTTCTTCTCCCTTATTTGTTACCTTTGGATGCCGGAAACAAAAACCGCTTCGTTGATAGATTTAGATTAGGGTTACATTGTTAATCAAGGCTTCGAGCGTGAAGCGCAAGATTGTCGATACGACAGTCATGGAAAGGCGATCGCTCATACGCTGGCTGAAGTACTGGAACAGGCGGCAATCCTCAACGACGCCACGCCGGAAGTCGCCATCGTCGACGGTGGATGCGGGGGCCTCGCGGTCGCTGGCGTGAAGATCTACCACCCGGGCTTGCGGCGGGGTATCACACGCGGACTACGCGCGATGATCAGACGGCGCAGCGCGATCGAGCCAGCGATCGGTCATATGAACACGGACGGCAAACTCGACAGGAACTGGCTCAAAGGTGCCTTGGGCGACGCGATGCACGCAGTGCTGTGCGGCGCCGGCCACAGCCTCAGGATGATCCTGAGGAAGCTGCGGCTTTTTTGCGTCTTCATTCTCGCTGCTTTGCTTAACCGCTGCACTGCCGCCGACGTGGTGGCGTGACGTCGGCCGCTTGAAAAACGAATTGTTCAGGGCCGACTCTTTGCGGCTGGCTCATGTCGGCCTGTGAGCTGACGCTCAGGAATCCGATTCGAGTGACTGTAACTGGCCGGTTCCTGCCTGTCACGGAGGCGGAGTTCGCCCCGACCTCCATCGCTTACTGTGCGAGAATCAACACTTGCTTTTATCGGACAGGACGGTGATCGCCATGAATCAGCCCGGTACCAACCTCACTGCCCCAATCCTTTCTGCCGATGCGACTGTGTGGTTTTCGGCGTATGGCTTCGGCTGGGGATACTGCGCCTTTGCGCTGCCTGCTGAAGCAGTTTGCGAAAAACTCGGCGCTGCGAACGAGACCCGAAAACAATTGATGCTCGCCTTCGAGCTTGGCAAGCGCCGAGTTCTGCAGGCGGTAGAGCAGAAAGCGTTGCCAAGCACTGGCGAACGGATAACGCTTTCGGCAGATGATCTCTAACGTGGGGCTGGCGCGCCGCTGATAGCGGTATCGCCGCACGGGCTGCGCCACGCGGCTATGCCTCGGCGCCCATCGAGTTCGAGCCAGTCTTTGCGCAACCGCTGCTTGTCGCGACCGGCAGTACACGACCCACTCCGGCCGCTGGATCCCGCGCCACCTTAACGGCAGCTATGAGGGTCAAGCGGTCGTTTGTCGGTGCACGCTTTTTCATCTCGCTAAATTTAGCCGCTGACCTGATTTGGGCATTTGACCGATACATGCTGCTGGAGATTGACACGTACTCGTCGAGTCCACAGGCAGTAGGGCGTCGGAGGGGCCGGCGCGTGAAACGACGTCAGGCCATTACTCGCGCCGGAATGCGAGTAGTTTTGCGTTTTCGCATGCCCTCGTTCCTTTTTTTGGACATATCAGTCTCGCAGCTTGAAACGGGAACCATGTTTGCGGCGGCGCATGTGCAGCGACCAGAACAGTCCGCTTTGGCGGGGTTGGTTTTGGCTTGCTGCTCGGCTATGTTTCACATAGCGCGCTAACCGTTTTTCTCGTGCGATATTGGGGAACTTTGGCGTGTCAGTAGCGTGGATTGCAAACCGCTCGTGACGCTACACGTCCGTGACCGTGGGAGGATGGAATGCCCTCCGGAAAGCAGCCTCAGCGGCCCACACCTCCGGTTGAGAATAAGTCAAAGCGTTCAACACGGTCTGCTCCTGAGCCGCCGGACCTGTGGAAGCTCCTCCAATGGGTATGGAGGCGCTTTGGCTGGGTTGGGCTGGTCTTCCTGGCCTGTGTGGGCATCTGGTGGCAGTGGGATCACATCAGCAAGCTGCCGGGGATCGAGCCCCTCGTTGCGCGCCTCACCCAACAACAATCGCTACCCCGGGCCGAACCAGGAAGGTTCAACGTCGCTATCGCCCACCTCGAAGGCGACGACGACCATGCCATGGAGCGAGTGATCCGCGATTCGCTACATGACAAGTTCCCGATCGTTAATACAGTGTCGTTCGATCGGCTGATCTCATCCGAACAAGACGAGCGCGAGGGCCACGAGCGCGCGCGGGCTCTGCTCAAAGCATCGGGGTTCGAGGTGATGATCTGGGGGGACTACCTCAAGAAGGATGGCAAGAGCCTACCTAGACTTCACTGGACGGTTTCACGAGACGTGACGAGAGTGCCCTTGGCCGAGCGCTATCAGACCACTGACGAGCTGAATCTTCCCCCTCTGTTTTGGCAAGACCTGACGAACGTGCTCGGTCTGCTTGTCGCAACCAATGCAATCGACTTCACGGCGCGCGAGGGGCAATACCAAGCTGACAAGCTCAATACATTTATCCAGCGCGTGCGCGAGCTACTCCAAAACAGTCAAGGAGAACAATGGAATGCGATTACACGTGCGAACGTGCAATTCGTTCTCGGCAACGCTCTAGTAACGTACGCCAAACAGTCGGGTAGAAACGAGCCGCTACAAGAAGCGATCGCCGCTTATCGCGAGGCGCTCGACGAGTACACTCGTGAGAAGCGGCCGTTCGACTGGGCGATGACGCAGAACAGCCTAGGCACCGCGCTCGAGACCCTCGGCGAGCGCGAGTCGGATCCGGCTCGGCTGCAGGAAGCGGTGACCGCCTACCGCGAGGCGCTCAAGGAACGCACCCGCGAGAAGGTGCCGCTTGACTGGGCGATGACGCAGGACAACCTGGGCACCGCGCTCCAAGCGCTCGGAAAGCGCGAGTCGGACCCAGCGCGCCTGCAGGAAGCGGTGACTGCCCATAGCGAGGCGCTT
>Ga0185299_10002141_pt1 | contig 32208 bp, 33 predicted proteins | sample PaiPotPPA55metaG_FD_128002 | JGI IMG/M metagenome (GOLD analysis project Ga0185299, IMG submission 128002) | Iron sulfur acid spring bacterial and archeal communities from Banff, Canada, to study Microbial Dark Matter (Phase II) - Paint Pots PPA... ...
CCACAACAGCCTTCGGCACGGGGATCGGTACGTGGCAATCGATCCGAAGCCGTACCTCGCTGATCGCGAATACGACGTGCCCGCATTTCTTTGGAACCCGCGAGGCAACCAGATGGAAGATCGGCAGCGGACCGAGCGGCGCATCGCAGCCTTTGTCGCTGCAGGCCTGGATGACTTCCGGATCCGCGCGTGGACGGTCATCAGAGGCGCTTACTTGCGCCCCGGCTACGCCGACCGGATCAGAGCACTGATCGAGCCGCGTTAACCAGCCCTGACGAGATGGTCGCCTCTGATGCTGTTGCTATTCGAGGAAAGCGAGGGTGGCCGCGGCGAACAAGGGCGAGCTGAAGATGTTGTAGTGAGTGAGGCCCGGCAGGATCGCGAGTGCGTGACCTCCCTTGGGCCGGCCCTCCCCCATCCAGCCGCCATCCCGGAGGCCGCCGTCGAGCAGCTTGAATACCTCGACGTAGTGACTCGGAGGCGCCATGTCGGCGTCGGCCGCAATGATGAGTGTCGGGACCTTGAGACCGCGCACATCTTCGGAGAAGTCGAAGTCCTTCGACATCGCGTCGCCGATCTTGTCCAGCAGCCGAGGGAAGTCCTCCGGGCGCGGTGCGACGCGCTGGTACAGCTGATACATCGGCGTGTCCTTCATGAAGTCCATGGCCGCCCCGCGCACCTGGCCCTGCTGCGCCAGAATTTCCGGCGCGATCGCGTCGCGCCTGATGTTCGCCGAGACGGCTACGAGCCGGCGGACCTGGTGCGGGTGCCTCACCGCCACCTGGACCGCCACCCCACCGCCCAGCGAGTAGCCCACCACGTCGGGCTTGTCGAGCCCGAGATGATCGATGAGCGCAGCGACGTCGTCGGCCATGAGCCGGATGTCGAGCGGTCGGTCGATGTCGGCGGTCCGGCCGTGTCCCTGCAGGTCGGGCGCGACGACCTGGTGGCGCTCCGAGAGCTGCGCCATGACGGGCCCGAACATCTCACCCGAACCAAGGCCGCCGTGAAGCAGGATCAGCGAGCGCCCGGCGCCGTGAATCTCGTAGTAGAGGTTGATGCCATTGACCTCCGCGTACCGGCCGGGGCCCTTCGCTTTACTGGTCCAATCAGCGTTCATGGCGGTGCTCCTTGACATTGGTCTGGGATTGCGGATTTATCGGCGTATCGGAAAGGAGTGGATGCTCAATTGCGCTCAACCGGTGGCCGGCACGGGTTCGAGCTATTTGGTCCTCGATTGCCTTGGCAAACGCGTTCGGGTCAGAGAGGAGCTCAGCAAGCGACTCTGCTGATGCGCTGAGGCTCCGTACCCACTCGATCTCGCTGTCGGCTGCGCTCGCTGCAACGGCCTTGAACCGAGCGGCGGCCTCCTTGCGACGTCCGGTGAGGCCGAGAGCGACTGCTCCGTGATAACCGGGCCAGCCCATGGCCGGCTCGTCTCTGTAGTAAGCCGCCACGGCTGCCAGGTCGTTGAACCGGCCACGGAGTCGACCAATCTCACGCGCTGCGTGGGCCGCCATGCGCTGAGCGAGGTCTTCGAAACCGTCTGGATCACGGTCGAAAGAGACGAATTGGCCGCCCGGCGTTCCAACGCGCTCGCTGACGTGGAAAGGCCAAATGCCAGGTCCCGCGCTTGAATCCCAGAACCAGGTGGCGCCTACATTGCAGTACGTGCCTTTCGACCACGACGAAGGTTGAAACTCGACAAAGAATGCCCGCCACCCGCAGTCGTCGTGCCAGAACCTGGACTGACCTTTCCTCCGGAGACCCAACGGCGCCAGAGCGCTCCGGGCGACCCTTTTGATGATCGTGCCGTGGGGCTCCGTCACTGCCCGATCGTCCCACACGTCCGGAGGGAGGTTGAGCGAATATCTAACCTCATGGGAAACCGGCTCGAGGGCCACGTTGCCCTTGTCACAGGTTCATCGCGGGGCATAGGAGCTGCGATCGCCCGGCTCTTCGCGGCCGAAGGGGCGGTCGTCGCGGTTCACGGCCGTGACGAGGCCGCCGTGGAGCGAGTTCGAGCCGGCATCGAAGCAACCGGGGGACGCGCGATTGGAGTTCTCGCCGACGTGACCAACATCGATCAGATCGAGGCGATGCGGACGGAGATCGAGAAGGGCGCTGGTCCTGTCGATCTGCTGGTCGCGAATGCCGGCGCAAACCTCAGCGCGCCAGGGCCTCTCGAGGAGATCCCGATCGAGGCCTGGAAGGCAACCGTGGAGGCCAACCTGACGGCGACGTTCCTGACCTTGCGAACCTTCCTGCCCGGGATGAAGCGCCTGGGTCGCGGCGACATCGTCACGATCGCGTCGGCGGCCGGCCGCCGTCCCAGCGCGCGCTCTCCCATCCCGTATTCCGTTGCCAAGGCCGGCATCCAGCTCCTCACGCAGGACGTTGCGCTTCAGGCGGGGCCGTTCGGTATCCGCGCCAACTGCATCGCGCCCGAGACCATCCTGACCGAGGACAACATGGCCCGCATCCCGCCGGACGTGCAGGTCCGGCTCGCCGAGGCGCACGCCCTCCGTCGACTTGGTACCCCCGAAGATGTCGCCCGCACAGCCCTGTTCCTGGCCTGCCGGGAGGAGAGCGGTTGGATGACTGGTGTGGTGATCGACCTGCACGGCGGTTCCCAAACGGCCTAGCCCGGAGGTCTTCTAAGACTCAGATCTCACGCCCATGTTCGGGACGATCGCCGCTTGGGGTGCTCTCGCCTTCGCGACCGGGGCGTTCCTGCGCGCGCATTACCAGGCGCCGGTGGTCACCAGCAACCCAAACATCCCTACAGGCGCCTGGATCCTCAACCAGGGGTGGTTCAAGGGCGGCAACCCGGCCAGCCTGGACTTGATCAACCAGACCTTTGCTCCGGTCGACGTGCGCGCGCTCACGCCCAACCTTTTCCAACCCGGCCCCGCGACGCCGGCCAACCTGGGCGATCCCGTGCACTACCTGATCCAGCACGGTCTCACGCAATTGACGACCTACCAGCCGGCCGGCCGTTTCTGGACGTTCCAGTGGATCGAGGGCGGCTGGCTGCTGGCGCTTTCTCTGATCCTCATCGCCGCGACTGTCTGGCTGGTCCGCCGCCGCGCAGCCTGACGATCAAATCAGGATCCGGCGAAGGTCCTGATCTAAGCCGGTGCCGGCTGCTTCACTCGCATGACGCGCAGCGCAGCCGCCCAGCGAGACAATTCGCCAAGGACCTTCTTGAGGCTGTTCTCGTGGGTTTCGTCGGGGACGAACTGGCCGTCGTGAATGTACTTCGGGATCATGTGAATGTTCACGGCTTCGGACAGGGGCACCATCTTCAGGGTGGTCGCGACCTGCTTGGCCATCATGACCGAGCGCATGCCGCCCGACATTCCGCCGTAGCTGACAAACGCTACGGGCTTGTAGTTCCACTCGTGGTAGAGGAAATCCATCGCGTTCTTGAGGCTGCCAGGCATGCCGTAGTTGTATTCGGGCGTCACGATGAGGATCGCGTCCGCGGCGTCGACCCGTTTGCTCCAGGCGATGGTGTGCGGCTTGGTGTAGTTGCGATGGAAGGGGTGATTGGGCTCGTCGAGCATCGGCAGGTCCATCAGGGCCAGGTCCGCAACGTCAATCTCGAACCCGCCCTGCTTCTCGATTTCGGAGATCACCCAGTTGGCGATCGGGAGGCCCACGCGTCCGGGGCGCGTGCTGGCGATGATCACCAATAACTTTGTCACCTCAAGTGGCAGGGCAGGGCTGCTGGTCACAGCGGAACCACCTGCCAGCGCAGAAAGAGGGTGACAGCCGCCAGCACGCCCAGGACAGCGGTCACCGCGACCGCGGGGAGCTCGCTCCTCCTGGCATGGAGGACAACTGCGCCCACCATGACCAGCACCAGCCCTGCCGCGGCCAACGGTGCCAGCCAGGAATAAAGATGGAGCGCCGGCGGCACGATCAACCCGAACGCGGCGGCCAATTCAGCCACCCCGATGAACTGGCGAAAGGCCGGCGGCAGCGGCGGCGACGCAGCCCCGCGCCGCTCTCGCATTCGCTTGGCCAAAGCACCGTATGCGACTGTGTAGGCCAGGCCGTGAAGAAGAAAAACGACCGCGAGGACGACCTGAAGCACCCAGGCCACTGTGTTCATACGGTGGTCTCCATGAATGGCGGGATCATTGACTTGTTCATTGAAAGGGTAAACTATTGAACGATGCCGTATATTTCGGGAGAGTTGAGAGCGGCCACGACCGATCTGCCGATCGACCCCGCGCGGGAGATCTGGGGGTTGTTCCTGGACCCCGTCCTCGATCTGCTCAAGAGTCACGTCCTGGCCCACTACGCCGAGCACCGGCTGACGTCTTCGCAAGCCTGTTTGCTCCAGCGGCTGAAACACCCCATGCCGCAGCGTGAGGCCGCGTTGGAGCTCGGCTACGACCCGTCCAACATCACCGCACTGGCGGACGCACTGGAGGCAAAGGGCCTGGTGGAGCGGCGGCTCGACCCCTCGGATCGGCGGATCAAGACGCTGGCGAGAACGGCCGAAGGCGAGAGGCTGGTGCGTGCACTGGACGAAAGTCTCTCCAACCCTCCCGAGTCAGTGAACCGGCTGTCGCCGGCTGAGCAAGAGCAGCTCCTGCGCCTTCTGAGCAAGGCGTTCGGCCCGAACAGCTGAACGGGCTCGGACCCCTTACGCCAACTGCCGCTTCATGTTCTCAAGCATCTGATCGACGTCTTTCTTGACGGCTCGCTCGACGAGAAGCGCACCTGGAGCTCTCAGGTTGTTAGTGGCTCGATCTGCGGTCGGCAGCGACGCTAGCGACCGAAGGCTTTACCACGCTGGTAGCGAGAAACTCCTCCCACGTGCGGCGTCCCACGGCCCGATCGGGGGCGAGGTTGGCCCCGTCCCTGATGGCCGCCGCGGCAGCGCCGGGCATCCTGATCTTCAAGATCGGGCGGTGCTTGCCGATGGCCCCCAGGTAGCTACGGAGCAGGCTTTCGGCGTCGTAGATCTTCGGCCCTGCGATGTCCGGCGCCTGCCCGGCGGGAGCACCTAGCGCGAGCTCAACCAGCGCATCTGCCACCTCATTCGCGTCGACTGGCTGAAATCGCGTGCCCGCCGGCAACGGCACGATAGGCATCTTCGACATCGCCTGCACCATCGCCAAGATGAAGCCGTCATGGAACTGCGTGGCTCGCAGGTTGGTCCACGGCAGGTCTGACTGTTCGATGACGAGCTCCTTGGCCCGCTGCGACGCGAAGTAGGCGAACATCGCGCGGTCGACCGCGCTTCGGACCGGGATCCTTTCCGCACCGACAACCGAGATGCTCACCAGGTGGCGAATGCCGCCCCGCTTCGCGGCGACGACCAGGTTCTGGGCCTGCGCCGTGTCCTCCTTGATCTTGCCGACTCCGGCGCAGTGGACAACAATCTCCGCCCCGGAGATCGCCTCCTCCACGCCCTGGTTCGTTTCCAGATCGCCGGCCGTGTATTCGACGCCTGCCTGTGAGTCGCCTGGGTGCCGGCTAAGCACTCGAACGTTGCGTCCTTGGTCGCGCAGCCGGGCAACCACCCGCCGGCCCAGGCCGCCTGTGCCGCCAGTCACCACTATCAGTCCAATCGTTTTCATCGGGCGATTCTCCTTGTCACATCGATCTGCTTTTACGTGTCATCACCATTGACACCGAACAACATGGAGATGTGACAAGTGACTGAAAGCGAGTGGCTGGCGAAGCAGTTCGAAGAGCAGCGGGGACACCTCCGGGCGGTCGCATATCGAATGCTGGGATCGCTGGCCGAGGCTGACGACGCGGTGCAGGACGCGTGGCTCCGCGCGAGCCGTGCGGACGGTGCCCCGATCGAGAACATGCGGGGCTGGCTGACGACGATCGTCGCGCGCGTCTCCTTGAACATGCTGCGGTCGCGCAGGACTCACCAGGAGGAATCGCTGGACGCGCACCTGCCTGATTTCATTGTGAGTGGCGAAAGCGCAAACCAGCCGGAAGAGGAGGCTCTGCTCGCCGACTCGGTCGGACTCGCGCTGCTGGTGGTGCTCGACACGCTTGCGCCGGCGGAGAGGCTTGCGTTCGTGCTGCACGACGTGTTCAAGCTGCCGTTTGAGGAGATCGCGCCCATGGTCGATCGAACGCCGGCTGCGGCGCGCCAGCTGGCCAGCCGAGCTCGGCGGCGCGTCAAGGGCGCCGGGGCCGCAACGCCAGATAGAGATCGGCAGCGCCAGCGGCAGGTCATCGACGCGTTCTTCGCAGCCGCGCGCGGTGGCGACTTGGACGGCCTCATGGCCCTGCTGGATCCCAACGTGGTGTTGCGCGCAGACTTCGGCAGGCGCCCCGCGCCGGCGCCCGCAGTCACACGCGGCCCGTCCGCCGTCGCAGCGCTGGCGCTGACCGGCGCGCGCCTGCCGAACGCGAAGTTGATCCCAGTCCTGATCAACGGTTCTGCCGGGGTGGTCATCACCATTGGTGGGCGGCCCTTCTCGATGATGGGTTTCATCATCGTGAACGGCATGATCGTCGAGATCGATACCATTCTCGACCCGCGGCGCATCGCAAAGCTCGCCGGCGCCGCGATTCGGTTGGCGGGCGCGTCACGCAAATAGCACGGAATGATGGTCGGAGGGACCGGACACTATTTGAACTCACCCTTTGAACTCACTGAAGGCGTTCTTGAACTCATTCGGGCCTACGGCAACGGAGTTGATCATGCCGACAGCGCTCATCCCCACTCCCTGCTCTCACAGGCCGGGATTGCCAGCCGGGGCTGTGTCAGTCGGCTCTAGGCCACGGCCTCCCTGCGAGATAGGCTATGACGGCACAGGCGACTCCGCATGCACCCCAGAGCAACGCCCAACCGTGCGACTGTTTCCAGCCGGCGGCCAACCCCACAAAGCCGACCGGGGCAAGCAAACTACCGAGTAGCAGGAACCAAAAGCGCGCGGACACGCCTGCCCACGCCCACTGCCGAGCCTCGCCACGAGGCGCGGCGGGGTGCGTGAAGACGACCACGAAGATGCCCTGGAACATGACGAGCATGCTGCCAAGGCCAACCAGAAGCTCCAAGAAGAGCCACGGTTGCGGCCATACGCCTGTGAAGTTGTTCACTGCGAGGAGCGCGAAGAGGAAGCCACCCGCAGCTAACCCCGTGAACCAAGCCTTCCGCGATGCAGAACGAGACATCGGGTCTTGGCGCAAGGTTACGGTTGAGTCTGCCAGATCGGGAGGGTTTAAGTCTCGCTTACGCCGTTCAAACCAGGCGCTCACCGGGCCCGAGGCAGAGCCTGAGCCAAGGTTCCTCCTGGTTCCGCGAGTCTGTGACACGTCTGTGATCCGGCTGCTCTGACAGAGACCACAGGTGGCGCGTTTCCTTTATGTGAGACATCTGCCGCTTGGCGTGGAGATCTGGGGCGCTCTTCTGATCGTGGTGGGCGTGGGCCTACTCGTCTTCAACAGAAGGTGGGCGGCCTGGGTGACGCCACAGACAAGGATTCAGCTCATACCAATCGCTTCATCGGTAACGACTGTCGTCGGAAGGGTGATGAACATGGTCGTCGGTCTGATGTTCGTTGTTGTGGGTGCCTCGGTCTTCTTGCCGATCGGTCCGGGACCACACTAGGCGGGCGGCCTCTTTCGGGCCAGTCGACGTAGCAGGGAGACCACAACCAACGAAGCGAAATAGTCGTCCGTCGGCGAATGATTCGTTTTTGGCGGCATCATTTGTTATCAATCGGGCCTAAAGGACATCCACAAGGTCAAGTCCTGTTGCCCTAATGCGCTCCGCCATCCAATAGTCCTCAATATCCGGGGTCGGATCCGGCTCGATCCCCTAGATGTTGAGGTGCTTGCGATCAAAGTTTTGGTCGGGGGCCCGGGACACTATTTGAACCAGGAGTGCGCAGTAGGCGCGAGCTTGCTGAACATCGTGCGCAGAGCGTCGCAATGGTCAGACTCCGTCAGCCACCATACGCAAACTGCTGAATGCCAGATAAGCAGGCGATATCACCGCGAGTGCAGCTGGCGACATAAGCCATTCAGTTAGTTCCGCATCGACCGCGTAGACCGCTCTCTTCAGTTCTTTGAGCGCCGCCGGATCCGCAGCTTCGACCATGTCCTCTCGTAGGACATCGTCACCGACTCCCCAGACACGGGCAAGCGGGATCAGGTACTTCAAAGAATCCGGTACCTCGCTCTCATCGAAGTTAACGGGTTCAGCTTTAATACCCGCAAGTCGATAGCGGTGCCGAATCTCCTCGACCGTTAGGACCTCGAAATTAGGTCGATCGTCTGTCATGCTCCGGCTGTCCTTAGGCTACCAAGGTGGGTGTTCGGTTCAAATAAGAAAACTTTGGTCGGGGAGGGGGGATTTGAACCCCCGACCACCTGACCCCCAGTCAGGTGCGCTACCGAGCTGCGCTACTCCCCGAAGGTGGTAATCGTACCCGGCGTCTTAGTTGCGACCCGCATACGCGACCAGGCCGCGGTGCGTCGAGCTGAACCCCGATTCGCGCAGCATCGCGTAGACCGGCGAGTCCATCACCGGCACACCGTCGACGCGCTGCACCTCCACCCTGCCGCCCAGGACCGCCATGCCGATCAGTGCGCGCAAGTGGTCTGGCGTCACCTCTCCATTCGTGAGCAGCGAGCGCCCGCCCCGCTCGAGGTAGAGCTTGAGAATCCCGTCGTCCACCACGATGTATGCGCCGGCGGTGCGGCCCATCCGTCCGTCGGATCGGGGCCAGGGAAGCAGCGAGCCGTATGCGTTGGCGGGGTCGGTCGCCGCCAGCGCGACGACGCCTCCACCCGAATCGCGCAGCCCACGAAGCCGGTCGACGGCGCCCGGCAGCGCGAACTGAGAACCTCCCAGGCCCTCCACGAAATAGCCACGCCGGATGCGGCCTGACTCTTCCATCGCCCGCAGCACCGGGTACAGGGCGGCGAACCCGCCGGGCCAACCCTCCGCGACAACGGTTTCGCGAGTGAGAACGCCGTAGCGCTGAAGCATCACGCCGGCCTCGGAATGAAGGCGTTCGGTTGGCGGGGCTCCCTCGCCGACCAGGTCCGCGACCAGCGACCAGCGGCCCGCCGCACGCGGCTGCGTGAGTCGCGGCAATCGGGGCCTATGCGCCGACCTCCTGGCTGCGGGGCCGAGGAGGCGCAGCGGCGCGAACGTGTCGTTCGTCACCTCGCCTGACCACACCAGGTCCCAGAGCGCATCGAGGATCGCCTCCTCGTCACCGCCGCCGCCGGCGTTGTAGAGGTCGCGGAAGAAGCTCGCGCCACGCCCATCGAGGTGCTCGCGGAGCCGTTGATGGAGGTCTCCATCGAGTGCACCGTCCGGCTCGCGGACCAGGCGCGGCGCGTCTCCGCGCAGGTACAGCGCGACCTTTCCGTCGGTCGCGCCCAGGGATCCCCGTCCGACCCACACCACCTCTCCCATGGAGATCAGCTCGTCCAGCAATCGCGGGCTGTAACCACCTACGCGAGCGGCTATGACGTCGCGCTCGATCACGCTCGCGGGCAGCGCCGCGCCCTGGAGCTGGAACACGACCTCGAGCAGCCTGTCCACTCCCGTGGCCTTGGCACCGATGCCGTGCCACGCCGGCAGGAAGCGCGCGACCGCCTCGGCCGGGACGGATTCGACCTCGTGACGGAGCGCGGCGAGCGAGCGGCGCCGGAGGATCTTGAGCACCTCGGGGTGGCAGTACTCGCGTCCTTCCCTGGCGCGCCGAAACTCCCCGGCCAGGACATCACCGCGCGCCGCCAGTCGACCGAGCGCCGCCTCGACAGCCGGCACGGGCAGCGCCCACCTCCCCGCTGGGTCGCTGGTCACGAAGGGGACATGGGTGCGAGCCCAGCGCCGAAGCAGCGAATCGAGCGGCTCCGGGCCGGGATCCAGGAAGACGTCGGGAAGGCCGACCGGGAGGCTCGCGCCCAGGGCCTCGCGATAGCGGCCGGCGTCCTCGGCGGCAATCCACCGCACCTCACCCGCCACTCGCACCGGGACCGCGCGCCGTTCCAGCTCGAGCGCCCTCAACCACTCCGCGGAGATGCCACGCGCCGCGGCCTCAGCCGCGGACAGGTCGCCGAGGCGCACGAGCACGTCGTGGGCGTCGTCCGCGTCGCGCGGGAAGCGCTCGGGCAGCAGACCCTGCAGCTCCAGCTCGACCGCCGCGATGGCCTCCGGGTCCAGCAGCTCGCGCAGGTCTTCGCTGCCGAGGAGCTCCGCCAGCAGGTCGCGGTCCAGCGTGAGCGCCTGTGCGCGGCGTTCCGCGAGCGGCGCGTCGCCCTCGTACATGAACTCGGCGACATATGCGAACAGCAGCGACGATGCGAAGGGCGAAGCGCGCTCGGTGTCCACGGCCACAACACGAATCTCTCGTGAGCGAATCGAGCTGAGCAGACCTTTCAGCGCCGGCATATCGAAGTGATCCGTCATCACCTCCCGCCACGTCTCGGCGAGGATCGGAAAGTCGGGGTACTGGCCAGCGACCTGCAGCAGGCTTGCGCTGCGCATGCGCTGCTGCCACAGGGGAGTGCGCTGTCCGGGGCGGCGGCGCGGAAGAAGAAGCGAGCGCGCCGCGTTCTCGCGGAAACGAGCCGCGAACAGGGCCGACGCCGGCAACTGCTCGGACACGAGCGCTTCGACCTCTTCGGGATCGAGCATCAGCTCGTCGAGCGAAGGTGGTGACTCGACCTCGGGAAGCTGCATCGCAATTCCGTCATCGGTCCACAGCGCCCGCACGTCGACGCCGAGCCGTTCGCGCAGGCGTGCCTCCAGCGCCAGGGCCAGCGGTGCGTGGACGCGACCGCCGAACGGCGTGTGGATGCACACCCTCCAGTCGCCCACCTCGTCGCGGAATCGCTCCACCACGACTGTGCGATCATCCGGCACTGCGCCAGTTGCGGCCGCCTGGTCGTCGAGATAGGCCAGCAGGTTCTTGATCGCGCGGTCGTCGAACCCGGCGCGTTCGCGCAAGCGCGTGGCAGCGGCCTCCGGCGTGGCCGCGCGCAGCTCGCGGACCATCTTGCCCAGCGCCGCCCCGAGCTCGACAGGACGGCTGGGTGTGTCCGCCTTCCAGAACGCGATCTTTCCGGGCTCGCCCGGCGCCGGCGTGACGAGCACCTGGGACTGTGTGATCTCGGCGATCCGCCACGTCGACGCGCCCAAAACGAAGTTCTCCCCCACCCGCGTCTCGTAGACCATCTCCTCGTCAAGCTCCCCGACGCGCCTGCCATCGCTGACGAGGTTCACCGAGTAGAGGCCCCGATCCGGGATGGTGCCCGGGTTGGTCACCGCCAGCCGCTGCGCGCCGGCGCGCCCGCGCAGCTTGCCGGCAACACGATCCCAGACGATGCGCGGCCTCAGCTCGACGAATTCGTCCGACGGGTAACGGCCGCTGAGCATGTCCAGCACCGACTCGAACGCTCGCGGTCCGAGGTCGCTGTAGGGATAGGCGCGGCGGACCACGCGCCCGAGGTCCTCGACGCTCCACTCGTCCATCGCGCACATCGCCACCACCTGCTGCGCGAGGACATCGAGGGGCTTGCGAGGAACGCTCGTGGATTCGATGCGCCCTTCGAGCATGCCCTCGACCACGGCCGCCGATTCGAGCAGATCGCCCCGATATTTCGGCATCACGACTCCGCGTGAGACCTCGCCGACCGAGTGGCCCGCCCGGCCGACTCGCTGGATTCCCGCCGCCACGCTCGGCGGCGCCTCGATCTGCAGCACGAGGTCGACCGCGCCCATGTCGATACCGAGCTCGAGCGTCGACGTCGCGACCAGGCCTTTGACAACACCCGCCTTGAGCTGGTCCTCGATGAGCATGCGCTGCTCGCGCGCGATCGATCCGTGGTGCGCGCGCACCAGCTCCTCGCCCGCGAGCTCGTTGACGCGCGCCGCGATGCGTTCCGCCAGCCGGCGCGAGTTGACAAAGACGATCGTCGAGCGATGCTCCTGGATCAGCTGCAGGAGGCGCGGGTAGATCGCCGGCCAGATGCTGTTCGCGGTGTTGCCGGTTTCGTCCTCGACGGCCAGCCTCGCCATGTCGTCCACGGGCACCTCCACCCGGACGTCCATGGTCTTCAGCCTGCCGGCGTCGACGATCGCGACTTCGCGGTCGCTGCCGCCAAGAAATTTACCCACCTCTTCGAGCGGGCGCTGCGTTGCCGACAGGCCGATGCGCTGCGGCTCGACCTTCGTCAGCGCGCAGAGCCGTTCGAGACTCAATGCCAGGTGGCTGCCGCGCTTGGTCGCGGCGACAGAGTGGATCTCGTCCACGATGACCCAACGAACCGACGCCAGGATGCGTCGCGCGGCGCTCGTGAGAAGCAGGAAGAGCGACTCGGGAGTCGTGATCAGGATGTCGGGCGGGTGGCGCTCCATCGAGCGGCGTACGTCAGTCGGCGTGTCACCGGTGCGAATGGCGACGGTGATGTCCGGCGCCGCGCCGCCGGCAGCCTCGATCTGGTGCCGTAGGCCCACCAGCGGCGACCGCAGGTTGCGATCGACGTCGTGGGCGAGCGCCTTCATCGGCGAGACATAAAGGACGCGACACCGCTCGGCCTCGGCCGGTATAGGCTCCGAGGTCAGGCGGTCCAGGCACCACAGGAATGCGGCCAGTGTCTTGCCGCTCCCGGTCGGCGCGGCCATGAGCACGTGCCGTCCGGAGGCGACCTCCCGCCAGCCTCGTTCCTGCACCTGCGTCGGCCCGTCGAACGAGCTGCGGAACCACTCCCGAGTGGCCGGTGCGAACAGGTCCAGAGAGCTCCCCACGAGATCCAGTTTGACTGGTTCCAGCGCCACAAACAAGTGTTCGTTAACAGCGCGCGGACTTCTTTCGCCGCCCTCTCCCCGACCCTCTCCCCTGCGGGGAGAGGGGAACGTTCAGACTGGTGGCGAGTCGCGCCATGTACCCATTCGAGCGCTTCAACGAAGACGCCAAGAAGAGCCTCACCCTGGCTCAAGAGGAAGCTGAGCGCTCGCATCACTCGTACATCGGCACGGAGCATTTGCTGCTCGGCGTTCTACGGATTGAGAAGGGAACCGCCTATCGCGTGTTGACCGGCCTGGGCGTCGACATCGTCACGGTGCGCGAGATCATCAAGTCAGTGGTCGGCCGCAACGAACGGATCATCATCCAGCAGATCATCCCGACCTCACGCGTCAAGAAGGTGATCGAGCTTTCGTTCGAAGAGGCGCGGCGGATGGGCGACAACGAGGTCGATACCGCGCACATGCTCCTGGGGCTGATCATCGAAGGTGAGGGGATCGCCGCCCACGTGCTCACCGACCTGGGCGCGACCCTCGAGAAGGCGCGAATGGCGATCGAGCGTCTTCGCTCCACCTCGACTCCTGAACGTCCGTCGGTCCGCCGAGTACCACCGCGCGACGAGGCCGACTCCAGCGACGCGACCACGCTCCTAGAGCTGCTGAGCAGACCCCACATCGCGAGGCTGTTGAAGGCACGGGGCGTGGACATGGACACGCTGTACAAACAGCTCGCGAATCCCCCGCCCTTCATTCACGACCTCAGCGCGCGGCTCAGGGTCGCCCACCACTCCCTGCGCAGCGCGGTGGAGCACCAGGACTTCGAGGTTGCCGCCCGGCTCCGCGACGAGATCGTCGACCTGGAAAACGCGATGGGCAGAGCTGAGCAGGAGTGGCTCGACTCGCTCACCTGAAACGCCGTGGGATGATCGTCCAGGCGATGATCGATCCGCAGCGCTTCCGCGAGGTCATGGCCAGCTTTCCCAGCGGCGTGGTCGTGCTGACCGCGTTCGGCGACGACTGGCAGCCCCGCGGTCTCACCGTCAGCGCTTTCTGCGCCGTCTCCCTCGAGCCGCCACTCGCCCTGGCCTGCATCGACAAGACCTCCAACACCCTGCCCGCGGTGCAGCACACCGGCGGGTTCACCGCGAACATCCTCGCCGCCGGGCGCGAGCAGCTGGCGCGCCGCATGGCGACCAAGGTCACCGACAAGTTCGACGCCCTCAGCTGGCGGCGCCCACAAAGCCTCATCGGCGGCCCGATCCTCGAGGACGACTCCGCCGCGTACGCGGTGTGCACCTTGCGCGACACGATCGAGGCAGGCGACCACTGGATCCTCATCGGCCTCGTGACCGAAGGCGCCCACCGCGAGGGCGTCACCCCGATGACCTTCAGCCGCCGCGGTTACGCCTGAGCCTCAGACCAGGAACGGGATGAGGCGCTTCGTCCGCCGCATGTAGTCGCGGTACGCCGGCCCGAGGTCTCGAGACAGCGCGCGTTCCTCGATCCTGATCCGGTACGAATACCCCAAAAGAGTGACGGCAAGAGCTGCGAACGAGAGCCAGTTGAGGCAGCACACCAACACCCCGAGGACGGTGACCAGGCCACCCGTATAAGAAGGATGCCGGATCCATCTGTACGGTCCAGCTTGTATGACCTCCTGGCTGGGACGGGTGGACACCTCGCAGGTGAAGGACGTGCCCAGGACCCGGATCGAATACCAGCGGAGCACCATCCCGGCGATCATCAGAACGAGCCCGAGGACGAACACCCCGATGCGCCCGCTCGTGATCGCCGTGCTCGGAACCAGCCGCGCCACCCAGATTCCAATCGCCACGCTCGCCCAAACGGAGCCGATCACCCACCATTTCGAGCCAGAGTCGTAATTGGTCGCGCCTGCAGGGAGATGCCTGCGCCGTGAAGCCAGGAAAAGCTCGGTGCCGATCCAGGCGTAGAAGACGACCCAGAAAACGACCACCGATGTCAGCGACGAGTCCGGGCTGCCGAAGAAGATCGGCGGTCGCACCGGGTCAGCGAGCCTCGATCAAAGCGTCGGGTTCGGCCACCCCGGAACGAGCTGGGACAGGCCTGCGGAGAGGATGGTCAGCTTGTTCATCAGAAGGAGCACCCCCATCACGAAAAGGATCGCGGCCGAAATCAAGTCGATCGCCCGGCGATGGCTGTTGACCAGCCGCACCAGCGGGCGGGCGCTTTCGAACGCGAACGCTAGGACGACAAACGGAAGGCCGAGACCCAGGCAGTAGGCGACCATCAGGCCGAGACCCTGCGCCGTCGTTCCAGAGGTGACCGCAGAGCTGAGGACCGCGCTCAACGTCACACCGATGCAGGGCGTCCACCCGCTGGCAAACCCCATCCCGAGGACGAAGCCGCCCACGACGCCACCCGATCGCGGCGCCTGCTTCATGGCCCGGTACTCGCCCATCAGGAACGGGATGCGGATCAAGCCGGCGACCTGCAGCGCCATCGCGATGACCAGGATGCCGGCGACGATCGGCACGTAGGCGCGTACCGGCTGGACGACGAACGAGAAGACGTAGAAGAAGAGGATGAAGATCAGAGAGAGGCCGGCGACGAAGCTCAGTCCGGCGGCGGCCACGGGCAGGGATGGCGATGGGCGCTGCAACGCCGTGGCCGCGCCCGGGCCATCTGTCACCGCAACCGGTTGCCCCGCCCGCGCTCCGAGGTAGGCGAGGTAGGCAGGCACCAGGGGCAGCACGCAAGGCGAAACGAACGAGACGAGACCGGCCAGGACGGCGATGGGGGGGCTGATCCCGTCGAGGGTGCCGGTGGCCGCCAGAAATAGGCTCGACATCTCGACTATTGACGGATGGGCGCGGATCGGCGCGCGAGCTCTTCGATGGCATCGGCGAGCTCGGCCCACACGCGCAGCGGGATGTCGTGGCCCATGCCCGGTATCTCGATGAATCGCGCGCCGGGCACCGCTCCCGCCACGAGTCGGCCGTTCTCAATGGGCACCAGCACGTCATCGGTTCCGTGGACGACGAGGGTCGGCACTCGAACGTGCTTCAGCCGCTCCAGGCGACTCCCGGCCGACATGATCGCGACCAGCTGCCGGCCGACACCCAGCGGGTAGTAGGCCCGGTCGACCGAGCGCTCGGCGCGGGCCCTCTCGACCGCTTCGTCGAGATGGTCGCCGGCTCCGGCAAGCGTCCGGTGGATGGTCATCGCGACCTCAATTCGCTCCTCGCGGGTGTCGGGCGGAGCGACCATCAGCACGGCAGCGCCCTCGGGCGTGGGAGCAACCTCGTCGGAACCTCCCGGGCCGGACATGATCGAGGTCAGCGTCAGGACGCGGTCCGGGTGGTTGATGGCCACGAGCTGGGCGATGAAGCCACCCATGGAGGCGCCCGCGAGGTGGGCGGCCGGAATGCCGAGCGAGTCGAGAAGGCCTGCCACATCGTCGGCCATGTCCTCGAGCTGGTAGGCGGGATGCCCTTCGCCACGGAACGCCGCGCCGATGTCGGGCGGCCCGGCCCGGTCCATCCACGTCGAAAGGCCGACATCGCGGTTGTCGAACCGGATCACGAAGAATCCGCGAGACGCGAGCAGCTCGCAGAAGGACTCCTGCCAGCTGATCATCTGGGTCGCGAGACCCGAGATCAGAACGAGAGGCTGCGAAAGCGGATCACCGAACGTCTCGTACTCGAGCTCGATCCCGTTCGCACTTGCTCGCGGCACCGATCCATCCTAGCCGCCTAGGCTTTACGGATCGTGGCCTCTACGCTGCCCGCACGTTCAGAGGTGGACAGGCGATTCACCTGGGACCGCGAGAGCGTCTTTCCCGACGAGGCGGGTTGGGACCAGGCGGTCGACACGATCCTTGCGCGGCTGCCCGACCTCACCGAGTTCAGCGGACACCTCGGAGACTCGCCGGAGGCGCTGGCCGACTGGTTCGCCGCGAACGAGAGCGTGCACCGGCTGATGGGCAAGGTGATGGTCTACAGCACGATGGCCTACTCGGTGGACACAGGGGACCAGGCCGCGCTCGCGCGGGCGGACCGTGCCCGATCGGTCGCCGCGCAGCTCGGGGCGGCCACCTCTTTCGCGCTCCCCGAGATGATCGCGATCGGCATCCCGAAGCTGCGCGAATGGGTGGCGACGTCGCCCCGGCTGGCGCACCTCGGTCACTACTTCGACCGCATCGAGAAGCTCCAGAAGCACATCCGCAGCGCAGAGGTGGAGGAGCTGCTGAACCAGGTCTCGGACCCGCTGGCGACCGCGCTTTCGGTGCACGCCGTGCTCGCCAACACGGACCTCCAGTTCGCGCCGGCCGTCGGCACGAATGGAGATCAGCAAGAGGTGGCTCAGGGCACGATCGGCGCGCTGCTCACGAGCCCGGATCGCGAGCTGCGGCGGACGGCTTTCGAGAACTACGCCGACGCGCACCTGGCGATGCAGCACGCGATGGCGGCGAGCCTCGCGGGCGGCATCAAGCGCGACGTGTTCTACGCGCACGCCCGGGGCTTTTCTTCGTCCCTTGCCGCGGCGCTCGAGCCGAGCCACGTGCCACCCGACGTCTACCACAACGTAATCCAGGCGTTCCGCGACAACGTGGGAACGTGGCATCGGTACTGGCGAGTCCGGCGCCAGGCGTTGGGCCTGGCGGAGCTCAAGCCCTATGACACGCGCGCCCCGGTTGGCGAGTCGACGCTCAGAGTGCCTTACGAGAAGGCGGTCGACTGGATCGCCGAAGGGGTGGCGCCGCTAGGCGAGGACTACGTCCAGGTCTTGCGCCGCGGGGCGCTCGAGGATCGTTGGGTGGACGTCTACCCCAACAAGGGCAAAAGGATGGGCGCGTTTTCGACTGGAGTCCCGGACACCGTCCCCTTCATTTTCATGAGCTACAACGACGACATCTTCTCGATGAGCACGCTTGCGCACGAGCTCGGCCACTCGATGCACTCGTACTACGCGCGAGGGACGCAGCCTTTCATCTATTCAAATTACGGGCTGTTCCAGGCTGAGGTCGCATCGAACATGCACCAGGCGCTGGTCCGCCGCCACCTGCTCGCCACGCAGAAGGACCCGGCTTTCCAGGTTGCGGTGATCGAAGAAGCCATGTCGAACTTCTATCGCTACTTCTTCATCATGCCGTCGCTCGCCCGGCTCGAGCTGGAGCTGCACGAGCGCGTCGAGCGGGGCGGCGCCATCACGGCCGACTATCTCAACAACCTGATGGCCGACCTGATGATGGAGGTCTACGGATCCGAGGTCGTGGTCACCGAGCGGGATCGCCAGCGCATCGGCTCGACGTGGGCGCAGTTCCATACGCACCTGTACAGCAACTTCTACGTGTTTCAGTACGCGACCGGCATCGCTGGCGCCGACCACCTCGTCCAACGAGTGGCGGACGGCGACCCCAAGGCCGCTGAGTCCTACCGCGCGTTCTTGAAGAGCGCCGGCTCGATGTACCCGCTCGAGGGGCTGCGGCTCGCGGGGGTCGATATGACCTCTCCCGAGCCGGTGGAGGCGGCGTTCGCGACGCTGGCCCGTATGGTCTCCCGGCTCGAGGAGCTGACGCAGTAGGTCGCACTCCATACCCGCATGGGACTGGCGGATGCGGTTATGAACCCTGTACGAAACCCGCATAGGACTGGGTGATCTGGGTTTGGGAGGCTACAGGACGATCCGGTAGACGTTCGTCTCGCGCAGCTTGAAGCCCATCCTCGGGTAGAGCCGGTTGGCCACCTCGCGGTGGACGCCGGACTGCAGCTCGACCACCTCCACCCCTTTCGCGCGCGCGAGGTCAAGGCTTGCCCGCACCAGCGCCGCGCCGACGCCTTTGCCGCGCGCCGACTCATCCACCACCACCTCGTCGAGGCGGGCCTTGATCCAGAACGGCGTCGTGTAGACGATCACGGTGGTCGTGCCGACGATCTCCTCGCCGTCGCGGGCCACTAGAAGTGTTACCGCCGGGTCGTCGATGATCGCCTGAAGCCGATCCATGGTGGGGACTGGCAGCTGCGGGTTGAGCTGAGGCAGCAGGCGCGCGAGCGCCGCATACACCTCTGGGGTGACTTCAGTTACCGCCTCGATTTTCACCGTGGTTGGAGAGTACTAGAGGAGGCGGAGCAGCGCGGCCGTTGCGGCTGCGCCGGCGACCACGACCAGGAACGGGGCGCGCAGCAATACCAATCCAATGGCAACGACCAGTGCCGTTGTGCGCACGTCCACCACCAGGTGGTGACCCGTCGAGAAGGTCTGCGTCGCCACCAATGCCGCCAGCAGCGCGACCGGGACGAGCGGAACTGTTCGCTGCACGCGGGCGTCCTGCAGCACGCTTGCCGGCAGCGACAACCCGGCCAGCTTGAGCGCGTAGCAGGCCGCGCAAGCGACCAGCACTCCCGCCCAGATCATCCCCGCGACCTCACGATGCCGTAGATCGCGACCAGCACGGCGACGATCAGTAGTGGAACGCCGGCCGGGACGAAGGGCAGGCAGACGAGCGCCACGACTCCCGCGCCAAGCGCGATCGCAAGCGGCTCACGCGCGCGCAGGCGCGGCGCCAGAAGGGCGAGGAACGCCGCCGGTGGCGCCGCGTCGAAACCCAGCACCTTGGGATCGGGCAGCGCGTGCGTGGCCAGCGCCCCGATGAGCGTGCCGAGGTTCCACAGCGTGAACACGGCCGCGCCGGTGGCCCAGAAGGCGAACCTGCTCTCGACGACCGACTCGCGCGCGATCGCCATCGCGGTCGTCTCGTCGATCACAAAATGCGCTGCCGCGGCCCGCCTCCAGCGGCTCCTGTCCAGGATCGACGAGAGCCTCATCCCGTAAAGCGCGTTGCGCGAGCCGAGCAGCGCGGCCGTCGCCGCCCCGGCCCACACGCTGCCGCCCGCTCCGACCACGCTGACCAGTGCGAACTGCGAGGCGCCGGTGAACATCAGGACCGAAAGCGCGCAGGTCTGGAGCACTGAAAGTCCGGCCGCCGTCGAGATCGCGCCGAACGAGAGGGCGTAGGCGCCGGTGGCGATGCCGATCCCCAGCGCATCGCGAATCAATCCACGGCGGGTAGTCGAATCCACCCGCAGAAGTTAACCGGCCGGGGCGCCGGCCAACTGTGCCCGAATGGCTGCGTTCATCGCGGGACGCAGGCAACTGTGCCCGAATGGCCAATCCCAGTAGTGGCTAGTGGATCGCGGCTCCGGCGGGAGACAGCACCCACCACAGCGCGCCGAAGCTGTTGACGCCCTGTCCGGTCGTGTCGCCGGCCGACTTGTCCTGGACGAAGTAGTAGAGGGGGTGTCCGGCGTAGATCACCTCGGTCGTTCCGTCGGTTCGGGTCGTGGTTCCCAGCAGCGATGCGTTGGCGCCAGCGCCGGCTTGAGGAGCGCCGGTCGTGAGAACCGGCGGCCAGACCGTGGCGCAAGACGAGTTGCACGTGGAGGTCGTGCTCGTATCGGCCACGAAGAGGTAGAGGGTCAACCCTTTCCCGTCGACCAGGATCTGCCCGAGCTTGGTGGTCGCGACCGCGATCGTGGCCGCAGTCCCGGCCGGGCTCGCGGCCGGGCTAGACGCCGGACTCGCCGCCGCTGTCGATGGCGAGCTGCCTCCGCACGCTGTCGCGAGCAGCGCCGCGCTCGCGATGCTCCCAGCAAACAAACCCCTGAATCGCACGAACCCAGATACCAAGGGGGGTTACCCCCGGACCGGAGACCCCGCCGGCCATTTGTGCCCGAATGGCCGCCTGCAGCTCCACGGCCCGGCCATTTGTGCTCGAATGGCCGCCCGCAGGTCCAGGAGTTACTCCGCTGTTACGTAGGCGGCTGTGATTCCTCCGTCGACCACGAACGTCGAGCCGTTGACGTAGCTCGACTCGTCGCTGGCGAGAAAGAGTGCGGCGCTGGCGATCTCCTTGGCTTTGGCCAGCCGGCCCATCGGGATGTGCACGCGGCGCCGCTCGTACGCGCCCGGAGTCTCCGAGAAGAGCCGCATCAGCAGCGGTGTCTCAACGGGGCCCGGGCACAGCGCGTTGACCCGCACCCCCTGCCGCGCGAACTGCACCGCGAGCTCGCGGCTCATCGAGAGCACCGCGCCCTTGGAGGCCGTGTATGCGATCTGCGACGTTGCCGCGCCCATCAAGGCCACGAACGAGGCGACGTTGATGACGGAGCCGCCACCCGCTTTCAGGAGGTGCGGGATGCCGAACTTGCAGCACAGAAACACGCCCCTGGCGTTCACCGCCTGCACGCGGTCCCAGGCTTCGGGCTCGGTGGTCAGGATCGAGTCGTCGTCCGCGGGCATGATGCCGGCGTTGTTGTAGAGGACGTCGACCTTTCCGTATCGCTTCGCGGCCGCCTCGTACATGGCTTCCACGCTCTTGGGGTCGCTGACGTCCGCCTGGAAGAAGAACGCGTCCCTGCACTCCGAAGCCGTCTTCTCCCCCGCCTCCTTCCCGACATCCGCGACGCAAACGCGCGCTCCCTCTGACGAGAAGAGCAACGCCGCCTCCCGCCCGATTCCGCCGGCTGCACCCGTGATCACAGCGACCTTACCGTCAAGTCTTCCCATCGCTTTCCCCTGGCTCCCTATATGCGCTCGTAGAGACGAGCGCGTTCGTAATCGGTGACGACCTTGTCGAAGAGCGCCTGCTCCGTGCGCGCGTAGTTCAGGTAATGGTCGACGACGTCGTCTCCGAACGCCTTCCTGGCCATCTCGCCGCGCTCCAGCTCCGCGATTGCGTCGCGCATCGAGTGCGGGAATCGCTGGACGTCGGACTCATATGCGTTGCCTTTGAACTCTGGCGGCAGCACCAACTTGTTCTCGATCCCGTGCAGGCCCGCCGCCAGCAACGCCGCGAACGCGAGGTACGGGTTTGCGTCAGCGCCCGGGATGCGCGACTCGGCGCGCAAGTGCTGCCCGTGACCGACGATGCGGAAGCCGCACGTGCGGTTGTCATGGCCCCACGCCAATGTGGTCGGCGCCCAGCTTCCGGCGGCATACCGCTTGTACGAGTTGATGGTGGGCGCGAGAAAGATCGCCAGCTCGGAGGCATGTGCGATGTGGCCGGCCAGGTAGTGCTTGAAGGTTGGCGATTCTCCGTCGAAGACGTTCCGGTCATCCTTCCACAGGCTCGAATGGATATGGCAAGAGCTGCCGATCCATCGATGGTCGGGCTTGGCCATGAACGTGACAGAGCACCCGTGCTGGTGCGCCATCTCCTTGACGCCGTTCTTGTAGATCACATGGTTGTCGGCCATGGTCAGCGCGTCGGCGAAGCGGAAGTTGATCTCCTGCTGCCCGGGCCACGCTTCGCCCTTGGAGCTCTCGACCTGGATGCCCGCAGCCTTCATCCCCTTGCGGACGGCGCGGATGAACGGCTCGTCATAGGTCGTGGCGAGGATGTGGTAATCGAGGACGTAGGGAACCGAAGGAGTCAGGTCGATGAAGTGCTTGGCGTGCGCTTCCGCGAAGGTCTCCTTCAGCAAATAGAACTCGAGCTCGGAGCCGAACATCGGCTCGAAACCGAGCTTGCGCGCGCGCTCGATCTGCGCGCGGAGCACCTGGCGAGGCGAGGGCCGTACCGGCTTTCCGTCATGCCACGCGACGTCGCACAGGACGAGCGCCGTCGCTTCGAGCCACGGGATGACTCGCATGGTCGCGAAGTCCGGCACCAGGTCGAAGTCGCCGTAGCCCTGCTCCCAGTTGGCCATCTGGTAACCCGGCACCGGGTCCATCTCCATGTCGAGCGCCAGCAGGTAGTTGCAGCCCTCTGTCGATTCGCCTTCGAACGAGGTCTCGACGAAGTACTCCGCGTCGACGCGCTTGCCCATCAGGCGGCCCTGCATGTCGGTGAAGGCGACGACGACCGTGTCGATGGTCCCCTCCGCGACCGAGTGCGCCAGGTGCTCCTTGGTGAGCACTACTTCTGGTGCCGGCGGGCCCGCGCCCGGGCGACGAAGCGCTCGAAGAGGTTGCGCGCCCACGGCAGGTCGGTCGTGAGCTCCTCCGGGTGACACTGCACGGCGACGATGAGCCCGTCGTTGGACTCGACGCCCTCGACCGTCCCATCCTCGCCTCGCGCGGTCTGCTGAAGCCCTTCGGCCAGATGCTTGATCGCCTGGTGGTGCAGGCTGTTGACGCGAACCTTGTGCTCGCCGGCCGCGCGCCCGAGCTCGGATGACGGGTCGACCTCGATCGTGTGCGCCAGGTGGCTGCGTCCGAGCGCGCGGACCTCGTGTCCCTCGAGGTGCTGCACGAGCGAGCCGCCCATGGCGACATTGATCACCTGCTGGCCGCGGCAGATGCCCAACACCGGGATGTCGCGCTCGCGCGCCTGGCGAAACATGGCGAGCTCGGTCTCGTCCAGCTCCGGGTCCGTCTCTCCGACCTTCTCGTCCCGGCGCTCTCCATAAAAGGACGGGTCGACGTCCCAGCCTCCAGGCAGGAGCAGCCCGTCCACGTCAGGAAGCGCCGTCGTCCCTGGGACCAGGTCCAGCGGCTCGGCGCCGGCGGCCACGACCGCACGCCGGTACGGCACGTAGTACTCCAGCCCCCGCCGGGGGTGGACCGTGATCCCGATCTTGGGACGGTCGGTGTCCGCCGTCTGACTACCCAGCGGCTGCGAGGTCGGCTTCGATCTTGGCAAGCTCTTCCGCAGAGCCCTGGACCCTGGGGCCTTTGAACCAATTACGCGCTGAGAGGAACCAGTAACCACCCGCGTAGATCAAGACTACGGCGACCGCGAGGATGGCGTAGTTGAAGGTGGTCAGCGTGTTTCCTGGAGACACCTGCGGCAGGACGAACAGGATCGCGATGAACACGATCCAGACCACGGCGATCCAGCCGACGACGTAGCTGTACTGGCGGAGATGCCACGGACCGCGCACGAATTTCTCGCCCGCGAGCAGCCGCAGCAGGATCGGGATCCCGTAGGCGATGTAGAGGCCGATGACCGCGATGGAGGTCACGGCGGCGTAAGCGACTGGGCTCCAGAGGTATGGGAGGCCGAGGATGAACGCGCCGACAGCGGCGAACCAGATCGAGTTGGTAGGAGTGCGCGTGCGCGGGTTGATCTTGTGCCAGAACTGAGAACCCGGCACGGCGCCGTCGCGCGAGAAGGCGTAGATCATGCGTGAGTTGGCGGTCACCGAAGACATGCCGCAGTAGAACTGCGCGCCAACCACGATGAAGAGCAGGAACAGGCCGAGGTTGTGCCCGACCGCGTCGATGAAGATCTGGGCTGCCGGAGTAACGGCGGTCGACTCGGCGGAGTAGTTCTGGATTGCCGACGTCACGCCGATCAGCAGGATCCACCCGGCGATCAACGACACGATGATCGACCAGACAATGCCTCGCGGACCAGCGACGGCGGCGTTGTGTGTCTCCTCGGTCATGTGGGCAGATGCGTCGTAGCCGGTGAACGTGTATTGCGCCAGCAGCAAGCCGATCAAGAAGACGTAGTAGTTGCTGCCGAAGCCCGTGTTGTTGACGAAGTTGGTGAAGACGAACGACGCTGACTGGTGGTGGGCCGGCACGAAGAACAGGACGACGAAGATGATGGCGACCCCGATCAAATGCCACCAGACGGAGATATCGTTCAGTAGAGCGACGAGGCCCACACCAAATGTATTCAGCAGGCCGTGCAGGAAGAGCACGACCGCATAGATCAGGACGATCCATCCGGGCGTGGTCGGATATTGGAAAAGGGCGTTGAGGAGCGCGTCGGCGAACAACGCAAGGCCGAAGTCGATGCCGGCCGTGACGCCCACCTGGCCCAGGAGGTTGAACCACCCGGTAAACCAGCTCCACGCGGCCGAGTTCTTACCGCCGAGCTTGGCCGACCAGTAGTACAACCCGCCGGCCGTAGGAAAGCTGGAGGCGAGCTCCGCCATCGCGAGGCCGACCATGAGCACGAACAGGCCGACGACCGGCCAGCCGATGTTCATAGCGACCGGGCCGCCCGTGTTCATGCCGTACCCATACAGGGTCAGACAGCCAGACAAGATCGAGATGATCGTGAAGGACACGGCGAAGTTGGAGAACGTCGACATGCGCCGGCGCAGCTCCTGGGCATAGCCCATCCTGTGGAGTGTTTCGACGTCGGAAGACTGGGCCTGGACGCTCATTGATCTCTCCCCTTTCAGGCACCCGCTTCCCGACGAGCACCGTCGACCGATATTGGCGTTGCGGCGAAGCTAACAGGGGTTAGGATCGTTGTCAAGAATTATTCGAACGGGGGCGTAATGGGCGAGGATGTAATAAACGTCACGGGTCACGAGAGTCCCCTCCCGGCCGGGCCGGGGGCCGGGCCGACCTCCCCACGCGGTGGGGAGGCCAGAGTAGCCGAGCTCGTGAGGAGCCGGCTCAACGGCCTCAGCCCGGCCGAGCGCAAGCTGGCCAGGGTCCTTTTGGCGTCCTACCCGATCGCGGGGCTGGAGAGCGTCGCCAGGTTCGCCGAGCGCGCTCAGGTCAGCCCGCCGACGGTCACCCGCTTCATCACGAAGCTAGGCTTCAGCGGCTACCCGGAGTTCCAGGAGACGCTGCGCCACGAGGTGCAGGCGCGGCTCAGCTCGCCGCTCACCCGCTACCGCGACGACCAGCCCGAGCGCGGAACGGACTCCGTGCTCAGCGACGCGCTCGAGGTGGCCGCCGACAACCTCAAGGCGACCGTAGACGTGCTGTCGCACCGTGACGTCAACGAGGCGGTGGAGATCATCGGAGACGTGCGGCGCCGCGTCATGGTGCTGGGCGGGAGGGTCAGCGCACCGCTCGCGCGGTACCTCGCCGCGCAGCTTCACCTGCTCCGACCCGGCATCGGCCTCGTCGACTCCGAGCGCAGCGCGCCGGCGCAGCAGCTGATCGACATGAGAAAGAACGACGTGCTGATCGTGTTCGACTACAGGCGCTACCAGTCGGACACGATCGAGAGCGCCCGGGTCGCCTCCGCGCAGGGCTGCAACGTCATCCTGTTCACCGATCCGTGGCTCTCGCCGGCGTCGGCGTTCGCGCGCCAGGTGATCGTGACGAGCGTCGACATGGTCGGACCGTTCGACTCGCTGGTGGCCGCAATGGCCCTCGTCGAAGGGGTCGTCGCAGCCGTGCTGAGCCGGCTCGGCCCTCGCGCCCAGTCCCGCATGCAGAGCCTCGAGCGCCTGCGGGCGGGCGACGTGCTGGCGGACGCCGATCAACCGTCGGGGTAGCCGTCACGTGTTTTCGAAGAGCGCGACCAGGTTTCCCTCTGAGTCTTCGAAGTGTGCGATGGCACCATGCTCTCCGCCACCGGTCTTGGGCATAACGACTTTGCCGCCGTGCTTTTCGACTGCGGCCAGGGCGGCGTCGATGTCCGGCACGCTGAAAAACACGACAGTCCCACTCCTCGTGGGGGTACGCCCCGGCGCCTGGACCAGGCCACCTGAGCTCCCGACCGCGTTTTCCGGCCTCGGGAACCAGGCCATCCGCATCCCGCCCATCTCGAACAGATCCAGGTTGGTGCCAAGGACCTGCTCGTAAAAGGCCTTCGCGCGGTCCAGGTCATTGACCGGAATCTCAAACCAGTTGACCGGATTCTCCTTCGAGCTCATATACCTCCTCTCAGCAGTCAGGCAGATACACTGAAAATCATCGGACATTTCGAAGCCATTCCAGCTCGAGTGTAAGTTGCCCAGCGCTCGAATTCGGCTCGAATTCCGGGTAATAAACCCTGCGTAGACTCGTTACACCAGATAACCGATGAGTGATCGCGTCTCAACGGTCGGGGTGAGAGTCGCAGGCGAACGCGTGAGCGTTCTCAGAGTCCTGTTGCAGCTGGCTGTGGTTACGCTGGCCTACTGGTTGGCGGCCATCGTGAGCTTGCGGCTGGCGCTCGTCCACGGGCAGGTCACCCCGATCTGGCCCCCCACCGGGATCGCGCTGGTCGCGATCCTCGTCTTTGGCCGGCGAGTGTGGCCGGCTGTGTTCGTGGGCGCGCTGGCGGTCAATCTCCCCATCGGCCCAACCCCGTTGGGCGCCGCCTTCATCGCGGCTGGCAACACCCTCGCGCCCCTCACCGCCGCAGCCCTCCTCAAGCGAGCTCGGTTCCGCATCGAGCTGGACCGCCTGCGCGACGCCGCGGCCATCATCGGGCTCGGCGCCCTGGCGGCGATGGCGATCAGCGCCACCATCGGCACCTCGGTACTGGTCCTGTGGGGCGGCGTGCCTCTCAACAGCTTCTGGTCGACCTGGGCGGTCTGGTGGACCGGTGACGCGATGGGCGTGCTCCTGGTCGCGCCGTTCATCCTCAGCCTTCTGCCCAACGCAAGCGCCGCGGCGCCAACTTATCGAGCTTCTCTGGAGCTCGTCGCGCTCCTCATTGTCACGGGCATCGTGACCTTCCTGCTCTTCCAGAGCGACCTGCGTCTCGAGTACCTCGTCTTTCCGCTGATCATGCTGGCGGCCTGGCGTTTCCGCTTGCGCGGCGCCGCACCCGCGGCGCTGGTCGCATCCGGGGTCGCGATCTGGGCGGCCGCGCAGGGAACAGGCCCTTTCGGCCACGAGAACCTTTTCCAGAAGATGGTCACCCTGCAGGTCTTCAACGTCTTCCTCGCTCTCACGTCATTCGTGCTTGCGGCCTTCATTGAAGCGCGCTACCGCGCTGCGGAGATGACCCGGCTCTACGTGTCCGCCACCGCGGCCAGCCAGGCCAAGAGCTCCTTTCTGAACATGGCCGCCCATGAGCTGCTGACTCCGCTGACCGTGTTCACGGGATACCTCTCTCTGCTGTTGGGTGGCTCGCTCGGTCGGGCCCCTGACGCATGGGAAACACCGGTCAACATCCTCATGCAGAAGACCCGCGAGATGGAAAGGATCGTGAGCGAGCTTCAGAACGCCTCGAGCCTGGAGGTCGTCGACCCAAGCCTCCGGCGTGAGGTCATCGACCTGCGCAAAGTCGTCGGTGAAGCGGTTGAGCGGGCTCACCCCCGAGCCGAGCTGCTTCGTGCCGAAGTCGTCGTCAACGTTCCCCCCGATCCGGTTCTGGTGGAGGCTGACGAGGATCACCTCGGCCGAGTCATGGACGACCTCATCAACAACGCCTTCACCTACACGATCCGCACGCCGCGGCTTGTCATCGGACTGTCCACGCGATCCCGCAAGGCCATCGTTGAGGTCGAAGACAACGGGGTCGGCATTCCCGCGGCCGAGCGGGAACGGGTCTTCGACCGCCTGTACCGGATCGTCGATCCACAAGTCGTCGTCCCGGGAATCGGGCTTGGGCTCTACATCTGCCGCCAGCTCGCGCAGAGCTACGGTGGCAGCCTGGTGGTCGAGAGCAGCAAGCCTGGCAAGGGCAGCGTGTTCGCGCTCGCCTTGCCGATATCCCGCGCGGCCTCGGCCGCTTAGCTGCGGGAGGCGCAGGCCGGCTGACGGTCAGCCCTTCGCTGCCTTCTGAGCGCTGACCCAGGCCGCGACCTGGGCCCGCGATCTGAAACCGAGCTTTTGCCTGATGTTCTCGACATGGGTTTCTGCGGTGCGCGGCGCGATGAACAGTCTCTCCCCGATCTGCTGGTTGGTGAGGCCTTCCGCAACAAGGTTCGCCACCTCGAGCTCGCGCGAGCTCAGGCGCACGGGCGTGGACTCGGGCTGCGCTGGAAGAAATTCCAGCATCGCCGCGACCACAGATTGCCAGTCGCCCATCCAGAACAGGTGGGCGCCCCCATGGAGAGGGACGAATTCCGCACTCGGAATGAGACTCGCCACCTCACGACCAAGCCGAAACGCGGTCGCCTTGTCATCCTCGCGGTGCAGCACCAGCGAGGGAGCTTCGATCTTCGGCAGCAGGGCTGAAATATCGGTCTTGTAGTAGTCGGCGAGGAGGTCGGCCGCGGAGTTGGACGTGGATGCCCAGCGCTGAAACTCCGTCAGCACGCGCTCCTCGTCTGGCGTGGGGTCGGGATTGAAGATGCGGGCGATGACGTGAGAACCGAGTCCCCAGTTGGCCCGCACCAGCGCGACAACCGACGACCTCACATCCTCAGGCGCGAGATCTGCGCCTCGGGCACACATTCCGTAGACGACCAGGCTCGCCGTCCTCCGCGGATGGAGCGCCGCGGTCGCGGCGGCGACCTGACCGCCCTGGGAGGCGCCAAACACATGGAAGCGTTTCGCCTCCAGGTGATCGGCCAGGGCCACCACCGTCGCGACCTGCGCGTCGAACCTGATGTCTCCGCCCGCCCTGTCGGAGAGCCCGCTGCCGACCTTGTCGAACCGGACCACCGAGAAGCGCTCGGAAAGGGCAGCGAAGAAGCCCCTGAAGGATTCGATCTCGAGCATCTGCTCCAGATGGCTCACCCAGCCCGTGTCACAGATGAGGAACGGGCCGTCGCCCATGACCGAGTACGCGACCCGTCCTGCGGGCGTCGCACAAAAGCGAATGCGCTGCCGCACGCAGCAAGTCTGGCAGACGTCTGCGCAGTCGGAATCGGCGGTCGGAAGAACGGTTGGGGAGCCCTCGGTCCGCCCTCGAGCTCCCCCTTGGTTCGCGCTAACGGGCCGGCGCGCCCTCAGCGAGCTGTCGGACGTCCTGGGTCGTGAGCGCTTTGCCCCCAATGCCCCAGTCGCCGCTCTTCACCTCTTCGACGACGCACCACGTGACGCCGCGCATGTTCTCGCCCTCGATCGAAACCATGGTCTCGGTGAGCTTCTCGATGATCTGGCGCTTCTGATGATCCGTGAACACACCCTCGATGACCTTGACGTTCAGCAGTGGCATTCTTTCTCCTTCTTCCTCTGCATTTGGTTGGCGCCGACCGGTTGATCGGCACATGCACCAAGTTGAGGCAGACGCCACCTGACGGGAATCGGATGGAACACGGAGAACTTCATCCTGGTGGATGAAGTTCTGGTGGCTTTACCCCAGGCGATCGGGGTAAACACGTACCCGTGTTCGGGACCTGGACCATCCCCCGCCCGACCGTGCCCTGCGGGCAAGGCCACCCTCCCCCTGCGGGGGAGGCGAGATTGGCTAATTGGCTAGCGGCGGAACTCCGAGATCCACCGCCAGGCGGGGATCCTCTTCTCGATCAGGTGGTCGACGCTGAACCGCCCCGCGTCGACGATCAGGAGTGCGCCGAACAGGAGGCTGTAGATGATCGCCGCGCCCACGTCCGTGGTGGTACCAGGCATATACGGGCCGCCGAATCCTTCCGCCACCGACCACACGAAGAGCCCGTAGAGGATTCCAACCGTGTAGGTGAGCTTGCGCGCGAACCCGGTCAGCAGGGCGAGCGCAAGGTAGGTTTCGGTGCTCGCGGTCATGATGCCGAAGAGCGGGGCACGGCCCGAAACGACAAACTGCCACAGCCCGAACCACCAGTTGAGAAAGCCGGGTTGCCCTTTGGCGACGCCTGAGAGAATCTGCTGAAAGTTGGCCTGGAAGGCCGGCTGCCACTTGAGGCTTGCGTCGACGGCCCAGATGACCCCGAACGCCATACGCAGCATCGCGAGCCCCATCACGCGGCGCGAGTTGATCACCAGGTTCCCGGACGACGGCGCGCGGCGCGAACGCACTACCAACCGAAGCGGCCTGGGCGCCGCGGCAACCACCTCTGTATCGATCATTTGCAACTTCATTGCGCTCTCCTTTGTCCTGTTATTTCTTTCACGGACAACTACGGAGCGCTGTTACCAAATCCGCCGGGCGCGCGCAGAGCGCCCTAAACGGAAACCGGCTCCTCTTCCGCGCGCTGCCGCTCCCAGCGGGCTTCGGCTTCGCCGATCGGTGTCGAAGCCGGGCCCAGCACGAAGGGCCACAGCTCCTGACCGATCCGGCGCCAGTTCGCGGTGGCGTTCAGGCTGCCGAGCACGGCGTAAAGACCCAGGTTGATGCGCTGAAGGATCACGTATGTGCGTGGAACGTCGCTGTAGGGAGCCAGGGGTCCCTTGGCATCGAAGAAGCGCCGGACGATCGCCGACGCGAAGGCCGGCGTGATGGTCATCGGAGCGTCCTGGAGCACGGTGGAGTAGAAGAGGCCGAAGCGATCGACGACCGTTTCCGTTGGCACCGGCGCGCCCGGCTTGAGGAATCCCGCGCGCTCCAGCGCGGAGCGGAAGCACGCGCCGTCGTTCTCGATCACGAGGCAGCGCAGAGCCTCGACGAGCGGCACGAGGTCCTGGTCGTTGAAGCGCTTTGTCAAACCGAAGTCGAGAAATGTGACTCGTCCGCGTCCGTGGAAAAGGTAGTTGCCGGGATGAGGATCGCCGTTGAATGCGTGCAGCCGGTACAGGCTGCGCGAAACGAAGCGATTGATCGTCTCGCCGGCCATGTCTCTCTCGTGCTGGTCCCACTGCAGCAGCTTTTCGAAGCGCTCGCCGACGACAAGCTCCGTGGTCAGGACCCGCGCTGTGCTCAGCTCGCGAATCACGCGCGGCACGTGGATCACGGGATGTCCTTCGTAGTACTGGGCGAAGAGCTCCTGGTTGTCCGCCTCCAGCTGGTAGTCGACCTCCTCTCGGAGCCGCTCGCCCAGCTCCTGGATGAACCCTTGCGTGTCCATGCCCGGAAACGCGGCGGACACCACTCGGCGCAGCAACGCGACGTTCCGCAGGTCCGCGGTGATGCTGCGAGCGATGCCCGGGTACTGCACCTTCACGGCGACCGCCCTGCCGTCTTTTGTGATCGCGCGGTGCACCTGCCCGATGGAAGCGGCGGCAAACGGCAATGCGTCCCAACGCGCGAAGACCTGCTCTGGAGCAGCGCCGAACTCGGCGGCGATCACCGACGTCGCCAGCTCCGGGCTCATGGGCGGTGCGTTGTGCTGCAGGCGGCTCATCGCGGCGCGGAACGCCGGAGGCATGTCCTCATCGACGTAGCTGGCCATCTGGCCGAGCTTCATCAGGACGCCCTTCATGTACCCGAGCTCTTCCGCGACCTCTTCGGCCGAACGCAGCGCGAGGTCGTGTCGCAGCTCGGTGCGGCGCTCGACCGATGCGAACAGCAGCTGTGGCGAGCGGCCGAGGTAGCGGCCACCGATGCGCAGCGCGAGCCGTGCAAGCGGCGCGAGGCGGCCAAGCCTCGACTGACGGATGACCTCCTTCGTTCGGCGGCGGCTCACTGCCGCATCCGCAGCTCGATGCGCTCCCGTGCCTCCATCACTCCGGGCAGTGACTCAAATCCGAGATCGAGCGCGCCGATGAGCTGTCGCACCTGCTCCCGCTCCATCAACTCAGGGTCGGGTTTGCCGTATCCGTACATCGAGCGAGCCCAACCAGGCAGCGTGCCGATGGCCACCTGCCCGATGTCGTGCCACAGCTCGCGCATGTCGTCGCCGAGGCCGGGTGGGTCGAGCACGACCGAGATAGCGTCGAGCGCGGCCGGCGTGGCCTGCAGGGGTTCCACCGACTCGATGTACTCCTGGAGCGCAGCCACGCTGGCGGGAACCTGGTCCGCGGGGACGCCGACCAGTTCCGCAAACCTCACCATCTCCGACACGTAGCGATCC
>Ga0185299_10002143_pt1 | contig 32188 bp, 25 predicted proteins | sample PaiPotPPA55metaG_FD_128002 | JGI IMG/M metagenome (GOLD analysis project Ga0185299, IMG submission 128002) | Iron sulfur acid spring bacterial and archeal communities from Banff, Canada, to study Microbial Dark Matter (Phase II) - Paint Pots PPA... ...
TATGTGCCTGCGTGCAGTCGACAGCCGAAAACGCAAAGGCGCTCGCGCGAGGCGGTTGTTCGGTCGGAACGCTCTGCACCGAACTGCGCAAGGAGGGGGGAGAACTCGCTAAGCTGGCCGCGGTGATCTTTACAAAGTACTTGGCGTGGGTCGAGGTACAATTCCGCGCGATGGGCGGTAACGCCGACGTGCGGGGTCTCGCGATTCATCTGTTGTCGGCCTTGCAAGGCATAGCTGTATTGTCGAACAGCTTCGAGGACCCTGCTCTGGTCGCGCTAGAGACTGGGCGGCTCAAAAACTGGATTCGCGCGATGTAAGGGCGGATCGGATTTTACCGCCGAGGCCTCGGTAGAGCATAACAAACGACGAGGAACGGCATGGAAAACAATGTCATGAGAAAACTTACCGGGGTATTTAATTATGAAGCTCAGGAGCAACACGATTTTGATCACCGGTGGTGCCAGCGGCATCGGTTACGAACTCACCAAACAACTCACGGCACTTGGTAACACGATTCTTATCACGGGCCGCGATCAAGCTAAGATGGACCGTGCGAAAGCGGCCTTTCCAAGAATTCACACCTTTCGAAGCGACGTTTCCGATCCGAAAGCGATCTCCTCTCTTTACGAAAAGGTCACCAAACAATTTCCTGAGCTCAACGTTTTGATCAACAACGCCGGCATCATGCGTGAGATCAATGTTCACGACAAGGCTGGAAGCCTCGAAGACATCACCCGAGAGATTGAAGTCAATTTGAGCGGGCCGATTCGCATGGTGAAACAGTTTCTGCCGCATTTGAAAACAAAATCAGAGGCCGCAATCATGAACGTTTCATCGGGATTGGCATTTGTTCCATTGCCCATTTCACCGGTTTATTGCGCCACCAAGGCTGGTCTGCATTCGTTCACCGAGTCTCTTCGTGTGCAACTGAAAAACACCAAAGTGAAGGTATTTGAGCTAGCCCCGCCGGCGACACAAACCGAACTCTTGGGTGTCTTTAATCCTGAAGACATGAAAGGCGTTTCTATCATGAAGCTGGAAGACATGGTTAAAGTCGCTGTCAAAGGAATGCAAACCGATCGATTTGAAATTCGTCCAGGTCAGGCGAATCAACTCAAAATGATGAGTCGCGTCGCCCCTGGATTTATTTTGAAACAAATGAGCCGATCGGTCGATCGTATGCTCAGAACACACGATTAATTCGCAAAGCTTGTAAGACGCCAGGCGGCCAGAAACCGCAGGTCCACACGGCGAAGCCTGAAAGAGAGCCTCATAGACTGCGCATGAAAATGAGTTAGTCAACTGACACATCACCGGAGTAGCGAAGCGAATCGAATGACCAGCAAGGCCTAAGCAGGCAGAATGGAGCTTTTATGAAAATTGTTTTAATTGGCGCAAACGGAAAGATCGGGGAACTGGTTCAAAAGGCATTGGCGGGTGCTGGCCATGAGATCGTCAAGGCCGGACGCAAATCGGTCGATTTCCAAGTCGAGATCGAGAACCGCGAAAGTGTCAGGAAGCTTTATCAAGCCGTCGGCTCGTTTGATGCCGTGGCCATCGCAGCAGGTGAAGTCGCATTTGCCCCGCTTTCGGAACTCACCGCTGAAAAGTGGCAGTTCTCGTTGGGAAGCAAGCTCATGGGTCAGATCAACCTGGTTCAGGAGGCAATCCCGTTCATCAAAGAAAAAGGATCCTTCACTTTGGTTTCTGGCATTCTCAATGACGAACCGATCTTCGCCGGCGTCGCGGCTTCAACCGTCTCGGGCGCGTTGGAAGCTTTTGTTCGGGCTGCCGCAATTGAGCTTCCTAAGGGACTGCGTATCAATGTGGTGAGTCCCACGATGCTAAAAGAATCCGAATCTCAATTTGCCCAGTTCTTCATCGGCATGATTCCGGTCGAAGGATGGAAAGTTGGACAAGCCTACAAACGCGCCATCTTGGGGGCGCAAACCGGCCGCGTCTACAAAGTTGATTGAGCTTACCCATCGTTTATTGCCCCCGGCTACATCACAAGAATCCAGGTTGACAAGAGAATCGATCTGTTTCGATTTGACACTAAGCAGGTGACTGACTGATACCCGCAGTCATTGGCCGCCGAGTAATTTTGCGACACAACAAGCCCCAAGCAGGCAGAACGGAGCAAAAAGATGAGAGCAGCACTCGATAAAAAGAGGTTCGGCCCCTGGGCACTTGTCACGGGCGCCTCGTCCGGTATCGGCAAGGAATTTGCGCGACAGATCGCAGCTTCAGGAATTCATGTAGCTTTGGTCGGCCGGCGAGAGCCCTTGTTACGGACGGTTGGCGCTGAATGCACCCGGGCGTCTGGTGTCCAGCACCGTATCATCTCTCTCGACCTTTCCGAGCCTGACTTCCTCCCGGCGCTTGCAGATGCCACGCGTGATCTCGACATCGGCCTTGTCGTCTCCAATGCGGGCACCGGAAATCCTGGCGAGTTCTTGAAGCATGACCGGCAGTTGCTTCACGAGACCTTGCGGCTCAATACGATCGCGCATCTGGACATCACCCACCATTTCGGTCAGGGCCGAGCGTAACCCACGTTTGCGGAGCGACGATTCAAAGCAGTCTAACTACATGAGAACGCTGCTAGAAGATTTTTGCTTGACATGATTTGCGAATTGCTCGCGAGAATTTCGACGCGTTAATAATCTAACGGAAGTCTTGACATGTTACGGCAATTTGCCGTACGGTATTCAAAGAGAAAGAGGATACGTTTATGGCATCTCCACAGCACGCGAGAATTGAGGCACGGGTTAGCCCTGAACAGAAAGAACTGTTTGAGAGGGCCGCCGCAATTGAGGGCGTCACGCTGACGGATTTTGCGATCTCAACTATGCATCGAGCCGCTACCAGAGTTGTTCAGGAGCACACAACGATTGAGCTGAGTGTACGCAATCAGCGTGCGTTTGTAGAAGCCTTGAGGAATCCACCCGAGCCTAATGAGGCTCTGCGTGAGGCTGCAAAAGCATACATGAGAATGAAGTAAGCTGTGATCGCCGATAAAAGTAAGTACAGCATCGAGCCGCTTGGTGACCACGACCGAGCGGCTTTTTCTTGCGGGGATGATTCCCTCGACCGGTACATTCGAGAGCAGGCGTCGCAGGATGTCAAACGAGGGCTCGCCAGTGTTTTCGTCATCACAGCTAAGGATGACCACAAACAAATTCTGGCGTACTACACGCTATCCAGCAGAGAGCTTAAACTCGACCGGCTCCCCGAAGAGATCGCGAAAAAGGCGGGCAGATACGGGCATGTGGGTGTGACTCTTCTTGGAAGAATGGCGGTCGCTGAAAAATACAAGGGAACCGGCCTTGGCGCACTGACACTGATGAACGTCCTTCACAAAAGCCTACTCGCGGCAACAGACGTTGCGTCCTTGGCGGTATTCGTAGAAGCGATTGACAGCGACGCGGCAACCTTCTATCGAAAATATGGTTTCATCGAACTGCCGGAAGACAAGCTCTTACTTCCGATGAAGACGATTGCAAAATCGTTTTCAGTCTGAGCTTCATAGCTTGATCTCAGCGGAGTGGGTAATATCGGGGACAGATCTCATCGAAGCCGACTTCGGGCCAGTGTAGTTAAGAGTCCGTTCCGGTGCACAAGATGAGGAAGCTCCGGTGATTCAGGCAGGACTTCGAGTGCTGGCCAGCGCTTCGAGGGCGGTGTGTGCCAGTGCCATGCCGCATCGAGGTCGCGGCGATCAAGCGCGACTAGCCCGAGATAGCTTGATCGCTCCCAAAATATCGCGCGGTTTTACGTGCGTACCAGAGCTTAGGAAGCCACCAAGGTCTTGTAGGTTGTTGAAAAGCCTGTTGTGTCAATGGCATGGAAGAGGTCATCATCGGAACAGACTGGGCCGCCGTTAAGGCCGATGACAGACCGAAAACCGGCAAGGTGAATACTCGGGAACGCACGCGCGGATTATAGCCGGGTCTGCACGCGGAGGGATGCTAGGCTTGTAGGATGCACCGGTGGCTGACTCGTCTCTCCTTCCCTCGCACCTCATTTCTATTTATCGCCTGGACATTTTTCAGCGCAGTCTGTCCGGCCTCTGCCACTAACTGGACGCTGCGTGCTCAGCCTAAACAGCTGGTGAATGGCGGTCCTGTACTGTTTCAGGTCAAGCCTCCGCAGAAGCTGGAATCGCTGAATGGAACCTGGCTAGGGCACGAGGTTACATTCAGCTTTGATACAACCAGCAAGACATGGTTTGCGCTGGCGGGAGTCAGCTTGGAAACTGGTCCTGGAACCTATGCACTGGAACTGGCTGGTGAAGCGAAAGCTGGGAAATCGTCCGGCACAAGGCTTTCGTTCAGTCACAAGTTCGTTGTCGCGCGCGCCAAGTATCCGAAAATTGAAGTCAAGCTCAGTGTTGAAGGCAAGTTCACTGAGCCGACGCCGGAACAGCAGAAACAGATCCAAGATGCGCAGGAAATCAAGAAAGAATACTTGAACAGGGTCACTCCGAAACGCGAGTGGTCGGGAGCGTTCACCGCGCCGGTGGATGCTGCGATCTCTGATGTCTTCGGCTCGCAGCGGGTCTTCAATGGCAAGACGTCGAGTCCCCACCTTGGACTGGATTTTCGAGTCCCCAGCGGAACGCCCATTGCCGCCCTGAACGACGGCACCGTTATCTTGGCGCGTCCGCTTTATTTCGAAGGCAATTTCGTGGTGTTAGACCACGGGCAGGGATTGCTAACTCTTTATCTGCATCTTTCCGAGTTCAAAGTACACGAAGGGGATGAGGTAAAACGCGGCCAGGAAATCGGACTGAGCGGCGGCACAGGCCGTGCCACGGGCCCGCATCTACACGTCGCAGTGCGATGGCAAGGCACTTACCTTGATCCTGCACGGTTGCTGACTTTGCGGCTTCCCTAGATGATCTAGGCGTTCCCGCCCGAAAGCCCGCTCAGTCCACGCGGGGAAATGTCTCGCAACGCTTCTTTCAGAGTTTCTTTTAACTCCAGATTGCGAATCAGGCGGTGCAGGTAATTGGGATGCACACCGAGGATTCGGGCCGCGTCGGCGTAGCTTCCTTGGGTCTGCTCCACTGCATCGCAGATCAGCTGCTTCTTCAGTTCTTTCAGTGCGGCATGGTATTTCGCCTCGGTCATCTCCGGCGGCGGTGTGCGCTCCAGCAGCGATTCCGGTAGATCCTCAGGAAGAATCATATCGGAAGATCCCAGCACGAGCGCACGTTCGATGGCATTTTCGAGTTCCCGCACATTTCCCGGCCAATCATAGTTCACCAGGCAGGACAGGGCTTCGCGCGATATCGGACGAGGCTTAACTTTGCAGCGTTTGGCATGCTTCTGGACGAAGTGGCGCGCCAGCATGGGAATATCCTCGCGGCGTTCGCGCAGCGTTGGCATGGTCACTTTCAGCACGGCCAGGCGGTAATACAGATCGTTGCGAAAAGCGCCTTCGCGCACTGCCTGTTCGAGATTGCAGTTGGTGGCGGCTATGAGACGAATGTCTACTTTGATGGGATGAGTGCCGCCAACCCGCTCAAACTCACGCTCTTGCAGCACCCGCAACATTTTGACTTGCAGCGCGGGGGCGAGTTCGCCGATTTCGTCGAGAAACACAACGCCGGAATCGGCTACTTCAAGTCTGCCTTTCTTCAGGCCCGCCGCACCGGTAAATGCTCCGCGTTCGTGGCCAAACAGATCGCTTTCCAGAAGTGTCTCGGGAATCGCGGCGCAATTGATGGCTACAAATGGCTTATCGGCGCGCGGGCTGTTGCGATGCAAGGCGCGCGCCGCTAACTCTTTGCCAGTGCCGCTCTCGCCCTCGATTAACACGGTTGAGTCGGTCGGCGCCACACGCTTAAGAAACTGATAGATCTCTTTCATCTGGGCGCCTTCGCCCACCAGGCTTCGCTCCTGGCTCACTTCGACTGTCAGACGCTCGTTCTCCCGCTCCAGCCACTGCAACCGGCGGGCATTCTCCAGCGCGACCGCGGAAATACCCGCAATCGCCGTCACCAACTGCAGATGCTCTTCGTGGAGCCGGTTGCCCGCGCTGTTGCTGTCGACATAGATGCAACCGATTACTTTCTGAAACACAGTGAGAGGCACACATAACAGTGAGCGCACCTGAGAAGCTGCCAAACTCTCGGCATCGCGCAAGTCGCCGTTGTTCGGAACGTCGGTGCCAAGAATCGCAATCCCTTGTTCGAGGACCTGCCGGGCCACCGTCCGGCTCACCCTCACCAGTGGCACCTGCCCAGACTGCCGCATGCGGGCGAACGTGGAGTTAAATTGGTGGCCGTCACTATCTGCCAACAAGATCGCGCCTCGCCCGGCGGGCACAACCTCGAAAATCAGATCCAACAATTGGCCCTGCAGGTCATCGAGATCGCGGATCGCATGCACGATGCGGCTGATCTTCAACAACGCATTGAGGTTGCGCGCTACTTGTGATGTCGCAGGCAATTCCCGCAGCAATCGGTCCGGCTGCAGATAGACAACATCCTTGGGATGGAGGATCGTGGTTTCCGCCGTACGCTGGTCGTCGTCAAATTCCACACGGCCCGGGGCCGCGACATCCTCGTCTTCCAGCAGAAACAGAAAACTGGAATCGCCGGCCGCGATCTCGTCTCCGTGTCGCAGCCACTGCTCCTTTACCGCTGCCCCGTTGACGAGGGTTCCATTGCGGCTGCCCAAGTCTCGCACCTGGAACTTCCCCTTTTCACCCCGCAACGCACAGTGTTTTCGGGAAACGGACGGATCTATGACCGCGACCTTATTCGACGCCTCTCTCCCAATCGTAACTTCGCCTTCGGGAAGAGGAATCGTGGAATCTTTCAAAGGGCCCGAAAGCACAAAGAGTCTGGGACGCAAGGGTTCCTTACCTCGTGCCCTTTCTTATCACAGTTTGGGTCAAAATACAGTTCCCAACGCAACCTGTTCCATTATCCGAACAGATAGTCGCACTATCCAATCGGATAGCAAATTCCGCTGCAAAATGGACTAGCAGCGCGCCCGAGCGATCGTGGCAGAGACCGCTAAACTGCTGTCAAGCAGGAACTTGTGGCTATATTCAACTTCGCTGAAAAACTCGCGGCGACTGGCACGCGGACTGCAGGGAGGGTTAGTGCGCCACTGCTCGGCAAAAAGCGATGGGGGAAGCGCTTTTTGAAATAAGTCTTGCTGAGAAGCGCAGTCAGGGATCCGAAGGGCCCCCTCATCGGATCCCTGATTTTTTGCCTCCAAGCCGGCAGAAGGTCGAACGTTCATTGTTAAAGGCAGTAAGTCCAAGGATGCGCGGCAGCACAAATGCGGCTAGAGTGCCTCTCGACAATTCGAGGAGAGTCGCGATGCGATGCATACCTTTATCTGCATGTTGTTTCTCTCCTTATCTCGTAGCGGCCGCCGCTGATAGCAAGTCAGAGGATATCGTTGCCAAACACCTTGATTCAATTGGCACTCCCGAAGCGCGGGCAGCCGTCAAGTCCCGTGCCCTGCAAGGTACGCTGCACCTCAAGGAGCTGATCGGCGGGATGGGGGACGCCACGGGTAACTGGGGTTATGTATCAGAGCAGCGCAAGTCAAACTTCGTCAATGAAGTTCGGCAGCGGACCGTGGCACGGGGAGCGATTTGCTTTCGACGGCGATAAGACTTCCTTCGCCGCGTTCACTTCCTCTCACCGGCCAAGCGCCTTCGGTGATTTCATTTTGACCCAGGATTACATCATCAAAGAAGGTTTGCTGGGGGGAGAATTTTCCCCGGGCTGGACTCTCGAAAACCCAGACCACAACAGGATCAAGCTGGAATACCTTGGACGCAAGCAAATCGACGGACGCGATCTAGAAGGCGTCGATTATTTCCCGAAGGGAAACTCCGACATGAAGGTCAAGTTCTATTTCGACCCGGAAATTTTTCATTACGTGATGACGGTTTATTTCCTAATCTGGCAACTCGGCGTCGGCCGCGGCATTACGATCTACGCGACACGCAGGAACCGCAGAATGGTTCCACTCGCGCCTATGATTGGGAGATGACCGCCGACAAGGCAATCACCAACATTTCCCTTGATCCTGCAAATTTCCAGATCAAATAAAGATAAGGCTCGTAGTTTGAGTCGAGGCTAAACGGCGAGAGCCGCATTGTCCCCGGAGAGCAGGACCACGGGCGTGGCAATCGCCGCGCCTTCACGATAGGTAACGCTGTTGCCCGAGATCGCCGGAACGCGATCGCCCGGAACCAGAATTCCCACCAGGTTCAATGGATCGGCAGCCGACAAGGTAATCGTTCCCTGCGCAGGCTCGAGTTTGCGCATGGCTCGTATCGATTCCACCGCCACTGGCAAGGCAAACTGCTCCCCCAGAAATCCATCCACGAAACGGCCACCGCGAATCTCACCCCGATCCTCCAGGCGACGGAAGGCCATCAGCAGTTCGCGCCAGGGCGGAAGGTTTGCTTCGCGGGCGAGTACATCACGAATCACAATGCCGTAACGCCGCAACAGCATCCAGCATGCGGCTTCGACGGCACGTGGTCTTTCGACCACCTCATCGGCGTGCAACAAAGCCCAGCGTCCGGCATTGTGCCGCGGACGTGTCGTGCGTCCGCTTCCCTGCCCCGCCCGCCGCTTGGGATCGATCAGGGACCGAAGATTGTCGAAGCCGTCGGCGGTAACCAGACCCGCTGCGACCAGTTCCCAAAGTGCGGTTTCGATTTCCGCTTTCAGCTTTCCCGTGCCTCGAACGATATCTGCAAAGAACGAAGCGCCACGCAGCCGAAGAAAATCGAGCACCCCTTGCGCGCCGTGGCTCAGACCGCTGTTCGCACCTTGTTGCGACCCGGGATGCCGCGGCGTCATCCAGTCGGCGTCCTCCCGGACGAAGAACGTTATGGGCGCTACGCTGGTGGGAATCACGCGGCGCTGCCGCGGAGCAGTAACGGTTTCGTTTTCGCGGCTGGCATTCGGGTAATCCAGCGTCGCCGGATGGGGCGACAGCCTTCCCCAGCCCACAGCCCCGGTGAGGCAAAGCTGGTCGAGCCACTTGGGATCGTAATCCACAATGCGGCGGGCCAGCACCTGGCGCTCCCACGCATTCGCCGGAATCTCAAAACCTTGCAACTGCCTTAGGACTTCGAGCGTTCCGCGCTCACCAGAAACCTGCGTCCCGGGCACCACGTGCTGCCACTGCAGCAGCCATTGCATAAATCGCGCCGCCGTAACGGGCTCGATCTGCTTGCGCAACGTCGCAACTGTAAGCCGGTGAATCCGCGCCAGGAGCCGCCGCTCACACCATTCGATTTCGGGTTGCGTGGGGAAAGCTGTTCCCGGCAGTCGAGCCGCGCGCAGCTCGGCAGCAGTGCCAGTGAAGTTTCCTCGCAGAATAGTCCCACTAGCTTCCATCCGTAGAAGAGCATTCGAAATCTCGGACGCAGGAATCCCCAAGTTCTCGCCAAGTTCCGACGCAGTGGTCGGCCCCAGATGCGACATCCATCCCGTGACCAGCGCAAGCAAGGCGTCGTCGCGGGTAGGAGTCACCGGTGCTACATCGGCCAACTCCTGCACAAATCGCGCCTCAGGAAATAAAACCGAAAAAGTCCGGGCACGCTCCGCCGCCACCCAATAAACTCGACCGCCGGATTCTGCCGATGCGGCACGCCCCTCGGCGATCAATCGCTCAAAATAAAACTTCCACTGACCGAAGTTGGGACCAGCTTCCGGAAGCGCGACCAGCGTATGCAGCACATCGTGCAACTCATCGGCATCGCGCACATCAGGCCAGGCCTCTTCGTGCACCTGCGCAATTGCGGCTCGATCCAACCCTCCCACTTCTTCGAGCACCGATTCCGGGAGCATCCGCCGCATTTGCACGGCGCGTGCCCGCCGCTCTTCGAGCGGCGCGTCGTCGAGATATGCATACGGATTCGCGTTCAGAATTTCGTGCGAAAACTGCGAGGGAACCGGGGTGTCGACCGCAATGCAACGGATCCGCCCATCCCCGAGTCCAGTGAGCAGAGCTTTTAGCCCGTCAATATCCATCGCCTCGGTGAGCACATCTTTCATCACTTCGGCCACCAGCGGATGATTCGGAATCTGACGGTCACCCGGAATGTTTTCCGCACACGCGGCTGCATCGGGAAAAACCGAAGCGAGCAGATCATCGGAGCGCATGCGCTGAATCTGTGGCGGAACTTTTTTCCCGTTCTGAAAACGAAGCAGCGCCAGCGCCCGGTTGGCGTCCCAGCGCCAGCGCGTGGCAAAGATCGGCGAATCGAGGGCGGCCTGTTCCAGTATCGGTTGGACTGTGGCGGCCTGCAGGAAGTTGAAAACATCCCCCAGCGGGAAGCTATGTTGCTCGGCCAGAGCGATGTTCAAACCGTTGTCCGTGGCCGCAGCTTGCAACTCAAAGTTGAAGCCAACGCAGAAACGCTTGCGCAGAGCCAGTCCCCACGCTTTGTTGATGCGTCCCCCAAAAGGCGCATGGATCACCAACTGCATACCGCCGCCTTCATCGAAGAAACGCTCCGCAATTACTGTCGTCTGGGTGGGGACCGCACCTAAGACCGCCCGGCCTTGCAGAACGTATTCAATCGCCTGCTCCGCGCCGGAATCATCGAGTCCGCATTCTTCCTTCAGCCACGAAACTGTGGCGGCAACATCCGCTTGCGTTGCCGAGAAACCCACCGGCGAAGTATGCGGCAGCATCTCGCTGATCTCTTGTCGCAGATTTCCGATATGCTCCGAAAGCTCCTGAGTGCGCGCCGGCGCTTCACCTCGCCAGAAAGGCACGCTCGGCGGCGCGCCGTGCGCATCCTGAACCAGCACGCGTCCGGCATTGGTTTCGATGCGGCGAATCATCCATGAGGTATTGCCCAGCAGCATGATGTCGCCACGATTGCTCTCCACGGCAAAATCTTCATCCACCGTGCCCACCACAAGACCATCGGGCTCCGCCACCACAGCGTAGAGCGAGTTGTCGGGGATTGCTCCGCCGCTAGTGATGGCCGCCAGCCGTGCTCCGCGGCGCGGGCGAAGCTTGCCGTTCACTCGATCCCGGTGAATGTAGGCGCCATAACGGCCGCGACGGGACGCAATGCCTTCGGCCAACATTTCCAAAATCGAATCAAACACGATGCGCGTTAGATTGCGATACGGGTACGCGCGCCGAACCAGGGCAAACATCTCGTCCTCGCCCCACTCTTCGGCGGAGCACGCGGCCACGATCTGTTGCGCCATGACGTCGAGCGGACAATCCGGAATCATCAGACGGTCCAAATCGCCCTGTCGGATAGCGCGCGCCAGGGCCGCGCATTCCAGCAGATCGTCACGTGTGGTCGCAAACAGGCGTCCTTTAGGCAGGGCGCCACGCCAGTGCCCTGACCGCCCCACACGCTGCAGAGTCACGGCAATCGCCCGCGGCGAATTGATCTGCACGACCAAGTCCACCGTGCCCACATCAATTCCCAGTTCGAGTGACGCGGTCGCGACCAGCACCCGCACCTGGCCTTTTTTTAATTTCTCCTCTGCCGCCAGACGCAGCTTGCGTGAGAGACTGCCGTGGTGAGCCGCCACGTTCTGTTCACCAATCCGCTCGCCCAAGTGATGCGCCACGCGTTCCGCCATGCGCCGTGTATTCACAAACACTAGCGTCGAGCGGTGCTGCTCCACCAGGACCACGAGCCGGTTGTAAACCTCATCCCACATCTCGTTTGAAGCCACCGGCCCCAGCGGCATCGACGGAACTTCGACCGCCATATCGAGCTTCCGCTTGTGACCGATGTTGACGATGACAGGATCGGGCCGCGCATCATTAGCCGCACGATTGCCAGTGAGAAAGTGCGCGACTTCCTCAATCGGCTTCTGCGTGGCAGACAGCCCGATGCGCACCGGCCGCTTATAAGTGAGCGACTCCAGCCGTTCCAGCGACAGCGTCAAATGCGCTCCACGCTTGTCATCAGCCACAGCGTGAATTTCGTCGACGATGACGGTCTCAACGTCGCGCAGAATCGCCCGGCTTTTATCTGCCGTGAGCAGAATGTAAAGCGACTCCGGGGTGGTCACAAGAATATGGGGCGGGCGCTTCAGCATGGCGCGCCGCTCGTGCATCAGCGTGTCGCCGGTGCGGACGGCAGTTCGAATCTCCGGCATCAGCAAACCCTGCTCGCCGGCCATCGTCAAGATTTCCCCGAGTGGCACTTCGAGATTTTTCTGGATGTCGTTGCCGAGGGCCTTCAAGGGCGAAACGTAGAGAACTTCCGTGCGGTCGGCGAGCTCGCCCGCCAACGCTTTGCGTACCAGTCGATCGATGCACGCAAGGAACGCGGCCAGTGTTTTTCCCGAACCAGTGGGCGCGGAAATCAGCGTGGTCCGCCCGGCAAGAATGTGCGGCCAACCCTGCTCTTGTGGCTCCGTAGGCGTAGAAAACCTTTGGACAAACCACTCCGCCACCAGAGGATGAGCCCAGGCCAGGGCAGAAGGAATGGACAGCATTTAGGTATTGTAGCCGGAAGCTGTGGTTTCGTAAATTGTTCGCTTCCGAGAGATCAGGTGTTCAAGATTGTCCCCCGCGCAAAATGCTAGAATTCCCGCGATGCCCAAACTCTCCGCTCACGCTCGCGCCAAGAAAATCGAACTTTTACTTTTCGACGTAGACGGCGTACTCACCGATGGCAAGCTTTTCTTCTTGCCCAATTCTGTGGACTCGCAACAAAATATCACGCAGCAAAAGGCTCAGAGCACGTCGAGCATGACCGAATTCAAGGGCTTCCACGCCCACGACGGAGCCTCGATTTCTCTAGCCCGGCTCGGCGGCATCAAGACCGGACTTATCACCAAGCGCGTTTCGGAAACAGTCGCACTCCGGGCGCGCGACCTGAAACTCGAATATGTATATCAGGGCGTGCAGGATAAGAGGACCTGTTTCAATGAGATCGTGCAAAAGGCAGGGCTGAAGCCAGAAGAAGCCGCCTTCGTCGGCGACGATGTCGTCGATCTGCCCGCCATGCGCGCCGGCGGACTCGCCATCGCCGTGAAAAATGCCCGAGCCGAAGTAAAACGAGAAGCCCATTACGTCACCCCTCACGCCGGCGGCGAGGGGGCATTACGCGACGCAGTCGAATTCATTCTTAAAGCTCAGAGCAAGTGGAAAGGCGCGCTGAGGGATTACATCGGCGAGTGACGTCTTGGAAAAACTTGCGGATGTTGGCCTGGGCTAAGAGCTGACGGGCCATGAAAAAACCCACCGGATGCTTGCTTGGGGCGTGCTCGGGTCAGCATCCGATGGGTACCGTTTCTCCTTACTCACCCTGTTGTTTTCAGGAGTATTTCTAATGATTAAACCTCAGAACTCGATGAAGTTACGTCTAATTTTGTAAAACTTTGTAACGTTAATACAGTCGGCGCGTTTTCTGAACGCCCACTCAGGGGAAAAAATATTGGACGTTATTGAGATATCGACAATGGACCCCGCTCTTCCCCGGAGTTACCCCCGGGTCCGTCTCGCCAGGCTAGTTTGAAATCACCGGCATATTCGAGGCCATAAGTTCGGTGAAGCGAGGATTTTTTCGCAGCTGCGCAAACTCTACGTCCTTGTACACATTTTTCAGATCCTTGTAGCCGGCTTCCATGGCCTTTCGCAAGTATTCGAGCGACTGTTCCGACAGGCCCATCTTGGCGTACAACTTTGCCACCGTGTAGTCATATCGTGCGCGATCTTCGGGACTGGGCAATTGTGCCTGTACCCCGTGTCGTGAACTGCGCTCGAATACGTCTGGATCCAATTCAAGCGCGTGTTCGTACGCCGCTACCGCCTGTTCGAAGGAGCGTTTCGAAAAATATGCCGCTCCCAGATTGCTGAAGAACGACGCTGCACTGTTGTCGATCTGAATCGCCTTTTCATACTGCTTGACGGCCGCGCCGTATTTCCGGCTTTCGTAGAAAATCACGCCCAAATTGTTATAGGCGTCGGCGAACTTGCGATCGGACCGGATGGAGCGCTCGAACGATTTGCGCGCTTCCTTGTAGCGCTGCATCATCAGTTCTGTGATTCCGATCTTATTCAGCAAGCGCGCGTCGCCGACCTTCTTGTTCAGCGCAGCGTGATAGTAGTCGAGGGCGTCCAGATAAAGCTTGTCGCCGCGCAGACGGTCGCCTTGCAACTCAAGATCTGCGGCGGTTGCCTCGGGTGCCGGCGGATCGATGGCGCGAACCAGAGGTGGTGAGATTTGTACTTGTTCTGAATGTGAAATTTGTGCCAGTGCGGCGGTGGAAGAAATCAGAAGAACAACCAGGCAGGCCTTCCGGTAGGACATACATACCTCCCAAAGCGACCACTTCCCAACGACGCCATTCTCCCACAGTTTTCGCCGGCTGGCGAAGTTTTTTATTCTCCTGCCCTTTCAGGTCAATGCGGCGGAGCCTCCCCGCTGTCGGCTGGTTTGGACGGCGGGGCTGAGGATTTGTCATCCTTAAAAATGCCGGCGAGTTTGCCGAAAAAACCCTTCTTTTTCTTGGGATCCTGATTGCTTGGATCCTGGTTCTCCTGGGCGGTGGATCCCTGCACCGGAGGTAACGCCTTTGGACCGCCCCCAAAGAATCGGGAGAATAATCCCGCTACACCACTTTGCTGGTCGCAAGTCTCGCGAGGCTCGGTGCCGGCCACGAAGGCGGCCACGTAATCGTCGGGACACGTGGGAGTCGCCAGCCGATTCGTAGCCTTGTCCAGTTGCACGTCTACTACTCCGGTAGGCTGTGCGAAACCCTTCATGTCCATGTACTGCGGCAGCAGGGCAGCCCTTTTCATGAACTCCGTCCAGATGGGCGCCGCTGTTTGCGCGCCGCTCAGCCGCAAATCGCTATAGTCGTCGTATCCCACCCAAACAATGCATAGGAGGTTGGACGTATATCCCGCGAACCAACCGTCGTGCGAACTCCCAGTCTTGCCCGCCGCAGGCTGGGTAAATCCGCGCAACCGCACCGCCGTATAGCCTAGCCCGTTGTTGATCACACCTTCCATCATGTTCGTCATGATGTAGGCGATGCGCGGATCGAGCACTTGGCGTTGGTCGGTCTTGAAGTTTGCCACGACATCGCCCTTGGCATTGCGCACTGAATTAACCAGCACCGGCGAGAGCCGCTCCCCATTGTTCGCGAATGCTGTGTAGGCCCCACCCATATCCAGAGGTGTGGCGTCGTAGGAACCAAGTGCCATGGCCGGGGTCGCTTTTACCGAACTAATTCCTGCCGACTTCGCCAGTTCCGCCACTTTGTCATAGCCCACTTCCTCCGCCACTTTCACGGTGGCGTTGTTCAGCGACATGGCAAGGGCGTATCGCAGCGTCACGTCGCCGTGATATTCCTCTTTGTAGTTGCGTGGCTCATAAATTTGGTCGCCATAAGCGAAACTGGAAGGCGCATCGGTTACCGTCGAGGCTGGCGTAATGACCGTCTGCGAGCCATCGAGAGCCGTGTTCATGGCCGCGGCATAAACAAATGGCTTGAAAATGGAGCCGGTGGGACGCTTCGATAGCGCATGATTCAACTGGCTGAAACCATAGTCCCGTCCTCCCACCAGAGCCAGCACGGCCCCCGTATGCGGATCAAGCACCACTAGCGCGACTTGGGCCTGCGGGCCTGGAGCCACGTGCGTCTCCACCTTCTTGCCGACCTTCTTACGTTTGGTCCGCAGCTTGGTGACCTGCTCGTCCACCAGCTTGATTCCTGACTCGACCGCTTGCGCTGCCGCCTTCTGCAGGTCGGGATCGAGCGTGGTGTAAATGCGGTAGGACTGATCGTTTAAATCGTGTTCGCTGAACTTGTTAATCAACGTGTCCCGCACCATGTCGACGAAATAGGGCGCGTCGCTGGCCTCCACATTCGGCGGGGCCAGTTTCAGGGGCGCTGCCTTCGCCTTTTCCGCTTGCTCGCGCGTGATGGCGTGGGTGTCGACCATAGAATCCAGAACCAGGTTGCGGCGTTCCAACGCTCTCTCGGGATGCCGGTAGGGGGACAGCCGGCTGGGCCCTTGTATGATTCCAGCCAGCAGCGCGGCCTCCGGCAGCGTAATGTCCTTCAAATCCTTGTTGAAATAGGTTCGCGACGCTTCGCCAAACCCGCTGATGGCGAATGATCCCCGCTGCCCGAGGTTCACCCAATTGCCGTAAAACTCGAAGATCTGCTGCTTGGTGAACTTCTGTTCCAATTCCTCCGCGATCAGCATCTCCGTCAGCTTGCGGCGCACGGTTTTTTCCGGGGTCAAGAAGAAGCCGCGCGAAAGCTGCATGGTAATCGTCGAACCGCCTTGCTCGTGCCGTTGCCGTGTCACATCGATCCATACCGCTTCAAACATGCGGAGGAAATTTACGCCGCTGTGCTCGAAGAAACGCCGGTCTTCAATCGCAAGCACCGCGTCGACCATCACTTTGGGGATGTCGTTGTACTTCACGACCTGGCGTTTGGACCGTTGCTCGGCATCGAACAATGCCGTCACTAGTTGGGGCTCCAACTCGTAGGCGGAGAGATCGGTGCCCTGGCTCGTGATGCGCTCGACCTCTCCATTGTGGATGGCGATGAGAGCAGCTTCCGGACTATGATAAGACTCAGGCCCCGGCGTGATCTCGATTCCGCCGCTCACGAGCCGAAAGCTTCCCAGCGGCGACTGGCCATCCTTATCGGAGTAACCGGCGCGCCGCAAGGTCGCGGCAATTTCTTTGGCGTCCGCCCTATCGCCATCATGCACCGTCCGTGGAAGAGCGTATATCTTCGCGGAATTGCTGAACACCGGCGTCCGGAAGCGTTGGGCAATAATCCGGTCGTACTTGATGTAGAAGTAGCAAAAGGACCCGCCGAGAGCAATAGCGGTGACCAAGAAGACGATAAGGGCAGCCCGCACTACCGGATCCTGGGGTAGAATCCGCCGCGCTTTGCCACGCTTGTCTCCGCTTTGCGGGATCTTTATTTTGATAGCCACTATTTAGACTCTAACGCCCACCGAACCAATTCCCTGCTGGTCAGACGATGGGACACGCTAAAAGGTTTTACCATCGTTTTCCCCGTCGGCTGCGCAGTTCGCAGTCTTCTGGAAGTCAGCAATATGCAGGAGGCTGTGAACCCATTGTACCGCTCCGACGCCAAACAAAAGGAGACCCGCAGTTCATGCGGGTCTCTCTTTCGTTAACTTGTGCCGGTGACGTAGCGTTAACTAGGGCACATCCGTCACGGTCCAGGCGCCCACTGTGGCGAGGGATGCCGGAGGGATCGGCTGGGTTAGAACACCGCCAGAGCCTACATTCAGAACCCCGAGTGTAATCGATTCACCTGTGGACGAATTTAGGGCACTATAGGGAAAGAGGTAGGCCCCACTTTGATCAAATTGAGCCCAATTGCCGTCGGAAAGACCGCTGAAGGGCGAGCCGCTGACTGCGGTGAGGGTGCCGCTGGACAGTTGGTAGCCTTCGATGGGATTGAATCCGGTTGCCGTATTACTGAAGGAGTAGACGAGATTGCCGCCGCTGTTGGGCTGAACCGCGATGTCGTAGGGTGCGTACGCGGTGGTGACCGCTTCCAGTTGGGTGATTGCGCCTGCATTCGGACCGGACTGCGTAATACTGAAGAGATACAGGTGAGTGTCTCCGGTAAAGCCACCCTCGATGCCGATCAAGTAATTGCCGGTGGGATCGCCCTGAACTTGCAACATGGGATATACAAAGGGACTACCGAGGACCGGGATAAGCGCTCCCGTGGGGCCGATGGCAAAAGCGGCAATCTCGGAGCCGTTTAATTGCGTGGTAGCGTACAAATATTTCCCTAGTCCATCCGTGGCGAGATTCCCCGGGAAAAATCCAACAGGGAACGGAGAGCCGCTTACCTTGGTCAACGCCCCGCTGATCCCGATCGAATAGACATAGATGCCCTCGGTGCTGTCGTTATCCACGAACAGCAAGGTGCCTGCCGGATTTACGATCATATCCTGGTTGCCGTTGTTGCCGCCGATGCCGATCAGATAGGGCGCGCTGAAAGGGCTGCCGCTGATAGCGGTCAAGCCTCCACCCGATCCAATGGTCCAGCCAAAGATCTGACCTGTTCCAATAAACGCCGTGTACAGAAACTGTTTCTGCGCAACTACCATGCCGTAGCCGAGCTCATTTTTCGGGACCGCTGGCGCCGTGTAGCCCGAGGTCGCCGCGAAAGTATCCGCCGTCGAACTCAGCGTGTAGCTATCGATCGTGCCCGCCTCGTCCACCGCAAAAACAAACGCGCTAGCCGTCGTGCTGCCTGTCGTGCCGCCACCCACCCCCGGCGATGTCGGCGTGCAGCTGGTACCAAGGGTGGGGCCAGTGGCGCAGTTGTAGTGATCGCAACTGGCCACACCCATCATGGCTACCGCCAAGATCATTGTCAGACTTGCTCGAACTCGCATCGTCATAAAACCGCCTCCGCCTCGCTGTGCCGCATTTCGGAAATTCCCAAATCCGGACTTAAAGAGAACTTCTGGAACTTGCGTGTGTCCCGTTAGTTGCACGGTCTTTCAGCGGACTCTCACTTGTTCGTGATGTTAGGGAGAAGGTAACGCGTTGGCAACGTTACGAATGTCACTAGCGCACACGAGCGGTTAGCCTTCGAAAACATGGAAAGCGGACGGAATCTCCCGCGGTTCTTAATCACTTATTGCAGAACGGTAAACCTAGAAATGAGTCAGATCGCCCACGGCTGTCGGCCAGAGCTGGAGCTAGAAACCCTTATTTCCGCTGGTTGGATTGAAGTGCATGTCGAAAGAATAGCCGGGGAGGGAAATTGTGACCGAGTAATCGGCCGCCACGTAGACAGCGGACAAACCAGGGGTGTTGATGCGCTGGACTGTCACTTGCTTCGATTCGATCGGGAGGTCGTGCTCCTTCGCCTTGCGGAGCACATCGGTGCGAACGTCTTCATCCGTTTTTTGCAGACTGGCGCTGTCCATCATCGCGACGGTCTTGAGGTCGTCTGTAAAGCTGTAATTGGCCAGCATGGGCGGAGCTACCTGAAAAAGGCCCACAAAGACGGCCGCGATCGCAAGAAAGCCCAAACAAGCTTTGATAATTCCCATAATCTGAAATTGCGCCGCTAACCCAAGGCGCAACTTTCAGGCCTTGGCTCGCAGCACCCCTTGAAAATGTTCTACGATTGACGAAATCGTAACATCGCGCACCTCGCGAGTCGAGCGTAGAACCACTTCCACGGTACCTTCGGTAACTTTCTTCCCCACAGTGATTCTAAAGGGGATACCTACCAGATCAGCGTCCTTGAACTTAACTCCCGGTCGCTCATCCCGGTCATCGAGAACCACGTCGAAGCCAGCATCTTCCAGTCGGGATGCAATGTCGTTGGCAGCCCTCAACAAACTTTCATCCTTCACGTTCGTGGGAGTGACCACAATCTCGAAAGGCGCAATGGAGGGCGGTAACCAGAATCCATTTTCATCGTTGCTCTGCTCAATCGCGGCCGTCAAAATGCGTTCGATACCGATGCCATAACAGCCCATGATTGGAGTAACTTCCTTGCCGTTCTTATCGAGCACCCGCGCACCCATTTTCTGGGTATAACGGTCGCCGAGCTTGAAGATGTGTCCAATCTCTACCGCCGAATCGATGCGCAGGGCACTCCCGCAATTCGGACATGCCTCACCCGCCGTAACTGCTCGCAGATCCACATAAGCCGTTGGATGAAAGTGCGTTCCCGGCGTCAGATTCTTCAGGTGGTAGTCCTCTTTATTCGCCCCACCGATCAGGTTCGTGCGGCCCTCAAGAGCCTTGTCCAACAAGAGAACCGGCAGGTGCGTATCTTTCTTCAAATCCTTCGCCCACTCAATCCCAACCGGCCCTAAATATCCAGCCGGCGACTTAAAGAGGGCTTGGATCTCGCCTTCCTCCATGGGCCGGGTCGCAACCGCCACCGCTCCGTTGAGCTTCGCTTCATTTAGCTGATGATCGCCGCGCATGAGCACCACAATTCCACGCGACTGAGTCTTGCCTGTCTTGTGATCCTTTTCTTCCGCCATCAGGGCCAGCGTCTTGAGCTTGTTCTTCGGAGACACGTTCAGGTATTTAGCCACGTCTTCAATCGTTTTCTGCCCCGGCGTGTGCACTTCGAGCGGTTTGCCATCACCCTCTGCCGCCAAGTCGTCGACGAACCCAAGTTTCGATGTAGCCTTCTCCATATTCGCGGCGTAATTACAACCGTCGCAGCTCGCGATCTGATCTTCTCCGGCTGGAGTGCGCACCATGAACTCGTGCGATTCCTTCCCGCCCATCGCTCCCGAATCCGCCTCCACCACCATGTACTTCAATCCGCAGCGGTCGAAGATGCGGCAATACGCGTCGTAATGCTTTTTGTAGGAAACATCCAGGCCGGCGGCGTCGATGTCGAACGAATACGAGTCTTTCATCATGAACTGCCGCACCCGCAGGAGCCCGGACCTCGGCCGCGGCTCATCGCGAAACTTCGGGGCGATCTGATACCAGATCTGCGGCAACTGCTTGTAGCTGCGCAGTTCCTTGCGCGCGATCTCGGTCATCACTTCTTCCTCGGTCATGCCCAGCGCGAGATCCGCACCCTTGCGGTCCTTCAGGCGAAACAGATTCTCACCCATCAGAGCCCAGCGCCCGCTGGCCTCCCAAATTTCCCGCGGATGCAGCGCTGGCAGAAAAAATTCCTGCCCAATCTTGTCCATCTCCTGCCGCACAATGCCCATGATCTTATTGAATGAGCGATTGCCCAGAAAAAGATACGAGTAAATGCCCGCTGCCAGCTGCCGAATATAACCAGCTCGCACCAGAAACTTGTGGCTGGCAACTTCTGCATCTGCCGGTGCCTCACGTAATGTAGGAATAAAAAGCTGTGACCATCGATGCATGGGTGAACGATTCCTGTGTAAGTGGAATTGGCTATTGTAAATGATTGTTTGACACGCACCCGCCTGCTGCGGCGAGAAAGCTCCGACACAGTGGGGACCACCACCCTCGGATGTCCGTCACAAAGCTGGGGTTTCGTCTTTACATTTGGTAACAAGATGACGTGTATGCTGGTGGGCGAATCGCACGCCGATGCTGGGTCGCCGTCCGCAACGCGAACAGAATAACCTGAGTTGGGAGTTATGCTGATCCATCCAGATCGACTGTTTCCCGCCGATCCCGGGACGCGACAAATAGCCAGGAGGCTCTTCGAATCTGTGCGAACCCTTCCCATTGTTAGTCCGCACGGGCATACGCAAGCGGCATGGTTTGCCGGGAACGAGCCGTTCCCAGATCCGGCAAAACTTTTTGTGCAACCGGACCACTACATTTTTCGGATGCTCTACAGCCAGGGATTCTCGCTTGAAGATCTTGAGATTGGGCAACCAGAACTCAAGAATCCGCGAAGAGTCTGGCAGATCTTCGCCAGTAACTATTACTTGTTTCGCGGAACGCCGACCCGCATGTGGCTGGACTTCGCCTTCCAGGAACTTTTCGGACTTGAGAAGCGGTTGTCACAAACGACGGCCGATCTCTACTTCGACACCCTCTCAGAAAAATTACGCGACTCGGAATTCCTGCCGCGAGCGCTGTACGAACGCTTCAATTTGGAGGTCCTGGCAACCACTGATTCTCCACTCGATTCGCTAGCCGATCACAAGGCCATTCGGGATTCGAGCTGGAGCGCACAGATATTGCCCACCTTCCGGCCAGATCCTGTAGTCGATCCTGAGTTTGAAGGATTCGCCGAAAACATTGGGAAGCTTGGCGAGAACACTGGAGAAGATACGTCGACATGGGTGGGCTACCTGAACGCGCTCCGACTCACGCGCGCGCGCTTTCGGGAACTCGGGTGCACGGCAACCGACCACGGGCACCCCACTGCGCGAACGGCAAATCTTTCCACGGCGGAGGCTGCAGAGCTGTTTCTCCGGGTTATCGCAGAGAACGCCGATGCCGAGCAGTGTGAAGTCTTTCGCGCACAGATGCTGACGGAAATGGCGCGGATGAGCCTCGAAGACGGGCTGGTCATGCAGATACATCCCGGCAGCTCGCGCAATCATAATCGCAAGCTCTATGAGCGATACGGCCGCGACGTGGGTGCGGATATTCCCAAGCCGACGAATTATGTGGACGCGCTTCGCCCTTTGCTCGATCAGTTCGGCAACGAACGCAATCTCACGATCATACTTTTCACGCTGGACGAGTCTGCTTACAGCCGGGAATTGGCCCCGCTGGCCGGGCACTATCCATGCTTACGGCTTGGGCCCCCGTGGTGGTTTCACGACAGCCCGGAAGGTATGACGCGTTTTCGCGAGCAGGTGACGGAGGCGGCGGGCTTTTACAATACGGTGGGTTTCAACGACGACACTCGAGCTTTCCTTTCAATTCCAGCGCGCCACGACGCGGCGCGGCGAATGGATTGCGCCTTCCTGGCGAAGCTAGTCGCCGAGCATCGACTGGATGAGGACGAGGCGTGGGAAGTAGCGCAGGATCTCGCGTACAGGTTGGTAAAAAACGCGTATCGGCTGTAGAAGCGAGGCATGATGGACAGAACGATTTTCGACAACCCCGCGGAAAGGGGCACAGTTAGGCGAGCCTGTTCGGCATCGCCGCCAGCGCTTATCTCGGGGCTCTAGCCATTTTGTGTTTGCTTGCTCCCGGACTAAAGAGGGTGGAACTTACTCCATGAGCCTTTACTGCGACACGGGCGGTATTGAAATCGATCTATCTCCGCAGGAGTTGCATGATCTGCTTGGGGAAAGTCTTGCGAAGCTTGGGGGGCGGAAGCGCGTACTGATTGTGCCGCCCGACCAGAGCCGCGTGCATTCCCGCGCGGGCGATTTGACGCGCTACGCGTGGGAGTACTATGGCGACCGGCTGCAGGCGGTTTTGCCTGCTCTGGGCACGCATGCCGCCATGCAACCCGAACAGATCGCGCGAATGTTTGGAGCGATGCCGCGAGAACTTTTTCGCGTCCACAACTGGCGCACGGATGTCGAGGTCCTCGGCGAGGTTCCGGCGGAATTCATCTATGAACAATCGGAAGGCAAGCTGAACTATCCGTGGCCGGCGCAGGTGAACCGAATTGTTGCTCATGGCGGCTTCGATCTCATTCTCTCGATCGGGCAGGTCGTCCCGCACGAAGTTATTGGGATGGCCAATTACAACAAGAATATTCTTGTGGGTACTGGAGGCCGCGAGAGCATAAACCGCAGCCATTATCTGGGTGCTGTTTATGGGATGGAGCGCATCATGGGCCGCGCTGAGAATCCCGTGCGCAACGTTCTCAATTACGCTTCCGATCGTTTCCTGCGAGATCTTCCCATCGTTTATGTCCTCACCGTTATTGGCCGCGCCGATGACGGACTGGCTGTGCGCGGCCTTTTTATCGGCGACGACGTTGAATGCTTTCACAGAGCGGCCGCGTTAAGCTTGAAAGTGAACTTCGAGACCCTGGACACTCCGATCCAGAAGGCTGTCGTCTATCTCGATGCGCACGAATTTCACAGCACATGGCTGGGGAACAAGGCGATCTATCGCACGCGCATGGCCCTGGCCGACAATGCAGAGCTGATCATCCTGGCCCCGGGCGTACAGAAATTTGGAGAAGACGCCGCCATCGATGCGCTGATTCGCAAGTACGGCTATCGCGGAACTCCCGCGACGCTTCAAGCCGTGAGCTCCAAGGCGGATCTCGCTGACGACTTGAGCGCCGCCGCTCATCTCATTCACGGTTCCTCTGAGGGGCGCTTCACGATCAAGTGGTGCCCTGGGCATCTCAGCAAAGAAGAAGTCGAAGGTGTTGGCTTTGAGTACGGTGATTTGAAAAACATGCTAACGCGCTACAACCCGCAGGAGCTTCGTCACGGATTCAACCGGGTTGACGGCGAAGAGGTCTTCTTCATTCCCAATCCAGGATTAGGGCTGTGGGCTTACCGCGGTAAATTATGCAGGAAGGCGGAGCGTTTGCCGACAGCGCAGCAGAGTGAACGATAGAGCGCAGTCGCAGTTATTGGAGGTTGGTGCATGGGATACACACGACGCAGAGTGCTCGCGGGCTTGGGCCTGGCGGGGCTGGGGGCAATGATGCCGCCGCTGATCAAGAGATCCGCGGCCTTCTCCCGAATGAATCCGTTGGTGGCGGACGCGCCCACATGTCCGTTCCGACTGGCTGTCATCAATGATGAGATCACGCAGGACTTTGAGAAGGCATGCCAGATCGTGTCCCGCGATTTCGCTTTGCATTGGATCGAGCTGCGGTCGATGTGGAACAAGAATGTGACCGAACTCGATGCGAAGCAAGTCGGAGATGCGCGGAAAATCCTCGATGAACACAAGCTGCGAGTTACTGATATCGCAAGTCCGCTTTTCAAGACAGATTGGCCTGGCGCTCCGCGCTCATCGCAGAGCGAAACGCGCGACCAGTTCCATGCGGACTTCGATGCCCGCGCACAGGATAAATTGCTCGAGCACTGCATCTCCCTTTGCAAGTCTTTTGACACTGACAGAATTCGCTGTTTCGACTACTGGCGACTGGATGATCAGAAGCCCTATCGTGCGGCTATCAACGCCAAACTGCAGAAGGCCGCGGAGCGTTGCGCCGGGGAAAACATCATCCTTCTGATCGAGAACGAGATGTCATGCAATACGGCGACAGGGGAAGAGTCGGCTGCGGTGCTGAAGGCAATTCCCAACAAGAATTTCATGTTGAACTGGGATCCGGGAAATGCCGCAGCTGTAGGAAGTACGCCATATCCAGGCGGATATGAGTTGCTGCCCAAAGACCGAATCGGTCACTGCCATTGCAAGGATGTGGTGAGCAAGCCCGATCACAAATACGATTGGGCTCCGGTAGGCGGCGGCATCGTGGATTGGGTTGGACAACTTCAAGCATTGAAGCGTGACGGCTTCCGTTACGGGCTGAGTCTCGAGACACACTGGCGGGGGGCAGGCACGCCCGAAGCGTCCACACGGATTAGCATGGATGGACTTAAGAAGACGCTGACGGGAGCTGGAATTTCCTGCTGATCAGAAGCGTCTTGTCGGCTGCGATCGATTTGAAGGAGAAATGATGGTTACGCGACGCGAATTTCTCGATGCACTTGCTGCGGGAGCGGCTGGACTGGCCGTGGGAACTACGGCAAGAAGCTATGCCCAGATCATGGGTTCGAATGACCGCCTCAACTTTGCAGTGATTGGTCTGAACGGGCGCGGCTATGCACATCTGTCCTCGCTGAAGGCGAACAAGAGCACCGCCCGCATTTCGCATGTCTGCGATGTGGACAGCAACATTCTCAAGAAGTTCGCCGATGCTGCGCAGCGGGAGATGGGCGAGGCGCCGGCGGCGGAAAAAGACTTTCGCAAGATTCTCGAAATGAAAAACGTGGACGCGATTACGATCGCTACTCCTGACCATTGGCATGCCCCGATGGCCATCGCCGGCTTGCAGGCGGGCAAGCACGTCTATGTGGAGAAGCCATGCAGCCACAATCCGGCCGAGGGCGAGATGCTGGTGCAGGCGCAGCAAAAGTACGGCAAGCTGGTGCAAATGGGAACACAGCAACGGTCTTCCCCACACACCGTTGAGATCGTCGACAAAATCCGCGAGGGCATTATCGGCAGGCCGTATTTCGCAAAAGCCTGGTACGTCAACACCAGGAAGTCGATCGGCGTAGGCAAAGAAGTGCCTGTGCCTCCGCAGCTTGATTGGGACCTGTGGCAAGGCCCCGCGCCACGCCGTCCTTACAAAGACAATGTGCATCCCTACAACTGGCACTGGTTCAGAATTTATGGAACTGGCGAAACACTCAACAACGGCACACACGAGGTCGATGTCTGCCGCTGGGCGCTGGGGGTCGATTCTCCGCAGCGCGTTACCTCATCGGGGGGCAGATACCATTTCAAGGACGATTGGCAGTTTTACGACACTCTGGTAACAAACTTCGAGTACGAAGACGCAATGATTTCGTGGGAGGGCAAAAGCTGCCAGGGAATGAAGTATTACGGACGCGATCGTGGATCGACGATCATGGGAACCACTGGCACGGTGTTGGTCGACCGCGATGGCTACGAAATATACGACCTCAAAGGGAATAAGACGAACGAATTCAAGAATGGCGGAACGACTGAATCCTCCGACTTGCTGGGCCGCGATTCCATGACTGATGCCCACTTTGCGAATTTCATCGCGGCAATCCGCAAAGGAGAGAAGCTCAACGCCCCAATCTCTGTTGGCAGGGTCGCGGTTACGATGCTTCAGCTTTCGAACATCGCATGGGAGGTCAACCGCGAATTGCATCTCGCTACGAAAGACGGACGAATCCAGGGCGATCCGGAAGCGATGAAGATGTGGGGGCGCGAGTACGAGAAGGGCTGGGCACCGCATGTTTAACGATTTGCCGATCACGAAAAATGCTTTCTCGCGCCGCGATTTCATTCGCTCCGGCGCGCTGATCGCCGCAGCGTGCGGGGCTTCAAAGAAGATCTCAGCACTGGCTCAAACACCACCCTCATCCGACGAAACGCCACCAATTCGATGGGGCCTGGCTAGCTACACATTCCGAAACTTCAGCCGCGCTCAGCTGATCGGCTTCATGAAACAGCTCAATGTGTTCGCCTTGAATGCGAAGGACGTCAAAGATCATCTGCCGATGGATCCCCAGGAAGAAGCAGCCGCGCTGGCGGACTATGCTGCGGCGGGCATCAAGCTTCACGCAGCCGGCGCCATCTACTTCGCGAAAGACAAAAATAAAGACGAAGACGCGGACATCCGATCCAAATTCGAATACTGCAAGAGAGCGCGTATTCCTGTCATTGTCGCCGGCGATCCGACGCCGGAAACTCTGCCTCGAATCGAGAAGTTCGTAAAGGAGTACGACATCCGCATCGCGATTCACAATCACGGTCCTGAGGATAAGTTGTGGCATTCGCCGCTGGATGTATTGAGAGTGGTGAAGGGCATGGATCCGCGCATCGGATGCTGCATCGATGTCGGGCATACGGTTCGCGCCGGTACGGACGTGGTGCAGGTGATCCACGACGCCGGCCCGAGACTGTTCAATGTACACATGAAGGACCTCACGAACTTCGAGAGCAAGGAGAGCCAGGTCGCCGTGGGTGATGGCATTATGCCAGTGCGAAAGATGTTTGAAGCCCTCATCGCAGTAAAGTATCCCGGCTTCGTCGATCTGGAGTATGAGATTCGTCCCGATGATCCGATGCCAGGCGTTATTGCCAGCTTCGCTTATATGCGAGGCGTCCTGGCGGGGATAGGGTTCACGCCGAGGGCCTGAGGCTCGCATCGCTTTCCCGGCTGGTTCATCTAATTCGCATGAGCAACGGTAGCAACGGTTTGGCGGTCGCGGTACTGGACCTTGTGAGCCTGCGGGCAGGCGAGTCCGTGGGCAGCGCCATTGCCCGCTCGGTGAATCTGGCGCAACATGTGGAACGCTTGGGATACAGGCGTTACTGGCTGGCGGAGCACCACGCCATTGCTGGATTGGCATGTTCGGCCACGCCGGTGCTGATCGGGCATGTGGCAGGAGCGACAAAAACCATTCGCGTGGGCAGTGGGGGAGTAATGCTGCCGAATCACGCGCCTTTAGTGGTGGCAGAACAGTTCGGAACGCTTGAGGCGCTGTATCCCGGACGGATCGATCTGGGCCTGGGACGGGCTCCGGGCGGTGACGCCCAGACGATGCAGGCGCTGCGACGCGGCTTGCGGCAGACCGGAGACGATTTTCCGGAACTGCTGGAGGAATTGAGGGCCTATCTCGGCCCAGAAGAGCCGGGGCAGGCTGTGAAAGCGTTTCCGGGACAAGGCAGCAATGTTCCGATCACGTTGTTAGGGTCGAGTGGCTTCAGCGCACGACTGGCAGGAACACTGGGCTTGCCGTTTGCCTTCGCAGCGCACTTCGCTCCCGAATATCTGTATGCGGCTGCGCACCTTTACCGTGAATGCTTTCGGCCCAGCGAAGTTTTGCAGAAACCCTACCTGATGGTAGCGGTACAGGTGATTGCGGCCGAGACCGATGCAGGCGCCCGTCGGTTATTCACGACGTCACAGCAGCGCTTTCTACAGCTGATCCGAAATCAGCCAGTGGAATTGCTGCCTCCAGTCGATTCCATGGAGCCGCTATGGCAGGCCTGGGAGCAGGAGGCGGTCGAGAGCAAGCTCCGTGCTGCGATTGTAGGATCGAATGCAACTGTGAAAGCAGGACTGGAGAAGTTGGCAGGCGATACAGAGGCTAACGAGTTGATTGTCGTGACCGATACGTACGAGCATTCGGACCGGCTCGCTTCCTATCGGCGCGTAGCCGATATTGCCGCAACGATCGAAGTGAGGTCAACTCAGAGTCTCGGAGTTTGAACACGGACCGAAATGCCGCTGATCGGTTCAAGCTTGTTTTATTGAGCGTTGAAGACCCAACTTTTGCCCCACAACTTTCGGGCAGCTGAGCCATCCCGCGCCAGTCGCTTCGTAGTAGGCGCAATCGCCCTACCCTGGTAATCGCCTTCCGGCAGCAAGCCGAGCTGTTTTCGATATAACTTGTATTCATGCAGATTTTAAGCCATTACCGATCCTAATGGCCCATTTCTTCGAGGGATCCAAAAGCTTAGAGGACCACGCATGGCAATTCCGTATTACCACATTGATGCATTCACCAGTGAGCTCTTTGCAGGTAACCCGGCGGGGGTGTGCATCCTTTCCGCTTTTCTCGCGGATAGCATCATGCAGAAAATTGCAGCTGAGAACAGGCACAGCGAGACCGCTTTTGTTGTTCCTCGCGCGGATGGTGATTTCGACTTGCGCTGGTTTACACCCAAAGTCGAGGACGACCTATGCGGGCATGCGACCTTGGCATCCGCCTATGTGCTTGCGCTGCGGAAACACAACGTGTGGCCGGTTCGTTTTCACACTCGCAGTGGAATGTTGACCGTCGCCAAGGGTCAAAAAAGTAAGAACAGTAAGAACAACAAAGACAGCTTTGAAATGGACTTTCCCGCGATGCCACCCCAACCATGTGAGACGCCAGTCGACCTCTTACCAGCCCTGGGTTTGAAAGCGGCGCTGGTAATGAAATCGCGCGATTACCTCGTGGTGGTGGATCAGGCTGAGCAAGTGCGAGCGCTCTCGCCCGACACTGCCACTCTCGCCAAACTCGACGCCGGGAGCGGAACGATTGTTACCGCTCCCGGCGGCGGTGACGTGGATTACGTGTGCCGAATGTTTCTGCCGTCGGTCGGCATCGATGAGGACCCTGCAACCGGCTCGATACACTGCACCCTGGCTCCATATTGGGCGGGGCGGCTGGGTAAGGGCACGTTTCGTGCGCAACAACTCAGCGCCCGCGGTGGATTCGTGCAGTGCACAATTGCAGGCGATCGCGTGAAGATCATGGGCCAGGCACGTTTGTACCTTCGAGGCACGCTCGAACTCTAAAGCGTCTGCCTCCAGAGCCAGAACCTCACCCGCACTCCCGTCAACGAATTCATGGCAATTTGCCTTTCCACGCCCTTGAATACCCTCGACCAGCGAAACTTTAATGCTTTGGATCGAAAATATTCATCGAAAGTAAGTTGACGAATCCTTGGGCCTCGGCCTAGCATCGAAACCAGCATGTCAAGTTTCAGCAATTTTCGCCGGGAGTGCATGTGTGCATGTTGTTGTTGTGCATCCGTGTCTTCTGGCGGAGGTAAATTGCTGATCTAATAATTTCATAGTTATCGGCAGTTATAACCCACGGCCAGAAGCATCTGGCGGTGGGTTTTTGCTTTTTTGGCGCAAATTATGACTACCACAGTGACCGAAACCAAAGCACAGAAGTCCGAGCGGCTGAAACGCGCGCTGAATCCATGGGAGGGTCTCGCCGAAATTCGCCGTTTTGCGCGAGAGGGCTTCGATTCGATTCCGCCCGAGTGGATTGGCACATACTTCCGCTGGTGGGGAGTTTACACGCAGGGCGATGGTGCGGGCGTGGTCGGAGGCCAAGGCGGCCAGGGACGCGCGCTACCCTTCTTCATGTTGAGGATTCGGATACCCAACGGCCTGTTGCAATCGGCCCAACTAAGAACCATCGCCAAGCTTACTCGCCTCTATGCTCGCGGTACCGCCGATCTTACGGTGCGGCAAAACATTCAACTGCATTGGGTGACCATCGAGGCTCTTCCCGACGTGCTGGAAGAACTTTGGCGAGTTGGCCTGAATACCACCGGCGCCTGCGGCGATGTCACCCGCAACATTACCGGCTGCCCGGTGGCTGGCGTGGATGCGGATGAGATTTGCGACGCCTCGTCCCTCGCGCTCGAGGCGGACCGGATGCTGGCGGGCAATGCCGAGTTTTATAACCTGCCGCGCAAGTTCAAGATTTCGATCACCGGATGCCGTGTGTGGTGCCCTTACCCGGAAATTAACGATGTGGGCCTTACTGCCATTCAGCGCGTTATTCAGGGCAAGCCTGAAATAGGTTTTGGCTTGCGTGTGGGTGGCGGACTCTCTACAGAGCCCTACCTGGGCGCTCCGCTGAATGCGTTCGTGCGCTGGAATCAGGTTTTGCCGGTCATAAAAGGAATCGCCGAGTTGTTTCGTGATTCCGAGCCACTACGCGAACACCGCGAGCGGGCGCGGCTCAAATTTCTCTTCCTGCGACATGGGTGGACGCCCAGCGATTTTCAGAAAGATCTGGAACGGCGAATCGGATTTCAACTTGATCCCGCCGAGCCCGAGCATGCGCCGGCAGACGTCTATCGCGATCACGTCGGCATCCATCCGCAAAAGCAGTCCGGCTACTGCTACGTGGGTTCTGCCGTTCTGCGCGGGCGAATTACGCCCGAACAAATGGATGCCGCCGCCGATCTTGCCGACCGCTTCGCCAGCGGCGAACTGCGCACCACCAACATGCAGAACCTGCTCATCGTCAACGTCCCCCGTTTACGCGCCGATGAGTTAGCGCAAGAGCTGGGCGCAATCGGATTGCCGGTGAGTGGATCGCCGTTTTTCCGCGGAGCCATCGCCTGCAGCGGTAGTGAATTTTGCAAGCTTGCTATTACCGAAACAAAAACTTTCTCACGCTGGCTGGTGGAGGAACTGGAAGAGCGTCTGCCTGGTTTCGATCAGCACCTCAAGCTGCACGTCACAGGTTGCCCCAACAGCTGCGGTCAACATTGGATCGCTGACATTGGAATCGAAGGCAAGAAAATTAAAGTCAACGGCCAAATGATGGATGCCTACTACTTCTGCCTGGGCGGAGCGGTGGGTCTCCATCAGTCCATCGCGCGTCCGGTCGGATATCGCTGCCTGGCGACTGAGGTTCCGGAAGCGATCGAGCGACTTCTGCGTCGGTACCTCGCCCACGGCGATGCGGGCGAAAATCTCCGGCATTTTTTCGCTCGCCACAGCGACGCGGAATTGCGCGACTACCTGGCCGGGCAGACGGTGGATTCAGTCGCGCGCGATTTGCCGGAGGGACGCGTCCCCAGCAGCGTGGAAGGCTAAGAAAAATGAGCAGCCTATTTCCAATGTTTCTAAAGCTCGAAGGCAAACGTTGCCTCGTGGTCGGCGCGGGCAAGGTCGGTGAGCCAAAGATCGGCGGGCTCATTGACACCGGCGCTCGCGTCCACGTAGTCGCCTTGGAAGCAGGCGAAGCAGTACGTAACTGGGCAAGAACGGGAAAGATCACGTTCGAACTCCGTGCGTTTGTCCCCGAGGATCTCGATGGAACGTTTCTAGCCGTGGTAGCCACTGCATCGCGCGTTCTTAACGAAACCATTTATCGCGAAGCGCAGAGCCGTGGAATTCTGTGCAACGTCGTGGACGTTCCGGAATATTGCGATTTCTATTATCCCGCCGTGGTGCGAAGGGGCGATCTTCAGATCGCCGTGTCCACGAGCGGACAGAGTCCGTCTCTTGCTCAAAAGATCAGGCAACAGCTGGAACGGCAGTTTGACCCCGGATACGCACGATGGGTGGCGGATTTGGGCGCGACGCGAAAGCTGGTACTGGCCAGCGCTCTTGATCCGCAACGCAAACGTGAATTATTGCAATCGCTGGCGAGCCGTGAGGCTCTGGAAGCGGCACTGGCCGAGGAGTCCGCGAAGAGATTTGCCAAGGGAGTTGATAAAAGAGCTCCCTTGAACGACAGGAGGGTAACGGCATGAAAGGCAAGGTTTATCTGGTGGGCGCTGGTCCGGGCGATCCCGAACTGCTCACCGT
>Ga0185299_10002146_pt1 | contig 32155 bp, 50 predicted proteins | sample PaiPotPPA55metaG_FD_128002 | JGI IMG/M metagenome (GOLD analysis project Ga0185299, IMG submission 128002) | Iron sulfur acid spring bacterial and archeal communities from Banff, Canada, to study Microbial Dark Matter (Phase II) - Paint Pots PPA... ...
CTTCAATCGGATAAAGCACTTTCGGCGACTCGCCACGCGCTACGAAAAGCACGCCGCAAACTTCCTCGCCATGCTCAAGCTGGCTGCCGTTCACCTCTGGCTCCGTCATAATGAGTCTGTGACCTAGTCACGACGCGAGGGCAGGTCGGACGATCTGGGCCGCCGGGTTGCCGTCGGCGCCGGCTTCGCCGACGATCTGGTGCGCGGTGAATGCCGTGCTGACGATTAATCGCAATAGACGATAACAGCACAGCTTGGGGCGGCGCGAAACGCCCGCAACGTGCATCGGCTGGATTAGCCGCGAATCGGAGTTGTCAGAGTCGGACGAAAATCCAATGCAAGATCCGCAGCATCGAATGCAATCGCTAGGAACGAACCTGAAACGCGGTTCGGCACGGACGGACTACCGGAGCATCGGGCGACAAGCCAGACATCGCGGATCAGCTTCGGTCCTGCTGATCGCCCTTGGCAATGTACAGCGTCCGACAATAATCGAGCTACGGGTCAGGTTGAGCGGTGTCGCGTCCGATTGCCCGCAGTGATCGGGAAAATCCCTTCAACCTGACCCGACCAAACCCCGCAATTTGAATGGCTACTCTCGCGGGCGATCCAGTTAAATGTCAGCGCGCGGGCTCTGTCGCCCTCTGCCACGCGTCCTCCGCCGCGTCAGCAATCTCCAATACCAAGGCTGCGGAGCTGTGATAGCCGTCCCGGTGCGCGTGACCGGCGATGATATGTAATTTCCAGATAGCCGCGATCCCGTGGCGGGCCAGCATTCCCAAGGCAAGCTTTTCGGCTTGGACCTCCACTCACTTACCCCTTCCGCGCTTCGGTTTGGCGATATATCTGATAGCGCGTGCTGCGCAGACCGGGGACGCCGTAGCGGTCTAGATCCCGCTCCCAAGCCAAAAGCTCATCGACTGAGAGATTATAAAGCCGGCACGCCTCTTCTATTGCCACCCAGCCTCCGCGCACGGCTTCGATAACGGCCGCCTTGTGTCTCACTGTCCATCGGTCGATATGCGAGGGTAGCTCGGGTACTTGAGCCAATACATCACCCGCGCAATCGTTGTTCGCCGGCGTTTCGCCCAAGCTGTTCGGAGCATCCATGCGGTTGCCCTACAGCTCTAGGTATCACATAAAAGATCGCTCCTAATGCGAGCAGGCCGGCGATTTTTGGATAGTGCCACGCTGTCATGGCGACCACGGTAGCGAGGCAGCCTTGATAATTTGTTTCCAGCTTGAAATTGAATTCTGAATTACCGCCACCCGGCGTTTACGCTGCCGGCGCCTAAGCCGCATAATCCCGCTGAATCGCATCAGCCTTTTCGGCCGGCAGATCGAAATATCGACGGGCCGCGGTGAGGAACGAGGCAAGGCCGTAACCATCGCGAACTAATTGGGCGGACCGACCGTCATAGATCGACCATTCGCCGCTTGAAAGGCAGAACAGGAGGTAGCTACTAGCATCCTCGCGAAAGGCGGTGAACCCTAATGCATGGTCGATAACGGCGAAGCCGGTTTCGAGTGCAACAATACGCATTGCCTCTATCAGCATCTGACCGCCCAATGAGCTTACTACCGCTCATGAACGCGCCAGTGGAAACGTCCGACATCAACAAACGGGGTTAATGCCGACCGTTCATTTCGGAATTTATGAGACCTTCATGATTATTGCTGATGGCCCGACCTGCTCTTTACCTGATTACACCGAGCGATCTGGCATCAGAGCCCGAGCATCGGCGGCTGTGCGTCGGCGACTGTCGGATCAACGTCGCTCGCATAGCCAAATCGCATCTCGATCTAGCCGGGACAGGGAATCTGAATTCGTTCATCGTGCGTAATTCATCGCACCGCGTCTTGCAGAAAGGAATTGGGTATCGATGGTATAATTGCGCTGCTGACCCACTACAAAGAATGATATCCGCGTTGGCATTTACTTTTGGCCGTGTTCTTGTCGTAACTGATACTGATACCGATTCCGCTGGCGTTTCCGGTCGCGCCTAAAATCAGCAGTGTCCATGCGCGGCGGACGTTGAACAAAAGTGACCTTACCTTTCGGTAAAGTGTACGGGCTAGACGGCCAGAGAAATGGGTACGAGCGGGCCATCGTCCCCGAGCCACTCGCGAAAACAATGCTCGTCATACTGCACGACAAGGACGTTGCCGTCAGTGGTTTTGATCGTTAGCTCGCGCCGCTCTGATCCGTCATTTTTGATCGATTTTCCACAGAAGCAACAAACGTTCGCACCCGGGGTATAGTCGGGTGGGTGTTCGACCGAACTGCGCGTAACCGGCTGGTTTTCTCTGACCACTTTGCGCTTCCGCACTCAATGACCGCTGCGACTTATGACCTATTTGGGTTAATTGATCGTTTGCCCTAACTCACTGGCTCGCAGTCCAGCGTCCCATCAACCCAGCTTTAATCGGCCTCCGGGTATGCATCGCCGTTCCCTTGGAGGAGGGCTCACGATGGGCATGGGCGACGTAGAGGGCGGACCGAAGCGGATGGTCCGGCGCTATGCGGCGGCTTGGAGGATCTGTCGCGAAATTGGTACCCAGTCGAATGGCGCTCCGGACGTTGCTGGCGCCGCACGAGGATCGGATTTTTTTGCCGCGATCTTCGGCGACGATGACAGCGGGATGATCGGGATGGACCCGGCTGCGCTTGCCGCCTGGCGGAAATACGTTGCGAGAACGCGCCGCTTCCTAATCCGACGACCATGCGAGTACACGCACGATTGGGGCTTCCATCGCGCGGTTAGGCCGTCTGCCGAAGGCGGGCGCTGAGTGCAGCAGCGGCCCGTCTATAATCCTCTTCGATAACGCGGACGCGAGGGGCCGCGTCCTGCACGAGGCCCGCCCGCGCCATGGCTTCCAATTCCTCGCAATGGGCCGAGAGCACCGATGCGCCTACTGTTGCGCTGCACGGCTTCAAAACATGGCTGGCCCGCTGCAACCTCGTCATGTCACCGCTGGCGGACGCATCCCCAAGCTCCTTGAGGCATTCAACCGCCGTTTCGATGAAGAGCGTAATGACCCGATCCACGAAGCCTGGCCGCCCGCTCCATTCCATCCGAGCGAGCTCGTCCAATGCTGCGAGGTCGATGTCGTGCGACAAGGGCCGCCTCGGCTCCGGAGCCTTATTCCGCGGAACTGGGCCGAGTTCGTCCCCGATATATGGCCTTACCATCGGCTGTCGTTCCCGTTGCTTCAATTGATCGTTCCATCTGCGCATACTCCCCCCGAGCCTTGGGACAGAGGCATGTACCCGAATTGGTTAAGGAGCCATTGAGCGATCGAACCGAAGGGCGACAAAGCTGGCGAGACCTCCGTGTCGAACGCCTTGACGACTCAGATCAAACGAAAGGAGATCATCCGCCGAGAGCGAAGTACCGAGTTGAGTAACCTGCCGGTCAGAAGATGGCTGGCATTGCCGCCGAACAACCTACTGATGCCAATCGGGTTGACCGAGGACGAACGAGTCGCGCTGATCGATCTGGTGGTCGGCACGATCGAGCATGACCTGTCGCCGCACTCACCGCGCATTCAGCGGCTGCGGGGTATTCTCGCAAAGTTCAGGCCGGTGTCCGGAAATGCCGAGCCAAGCGGAAACAGACGTGGGTGAACAGACAGAACCTCCGTGAATCGCTTGTGCGTTTATGTCAAAACTTGCGCCTACCGAGCTTCGGCCGGTGGTTCTGAAATACATCGGGTGAGTTCGATCTTTTCCCCGTCTTCCTTAGCCCCGCTGTTTTCACTCAGAATTATACAGCCTTTGCCCTCGCGCCGGATCAGCGAAACGTGGAAGGTATAGTGTTTGGGATTGCTGCCGTATCTGAGTTCGATCGAATCGCCGACGGCGACGCGTCCCGGCAGTGGGACTTTGTGTGTTGTGCAGGCATTGTAGACGAGCCAACTTCGGCAGGTCGTCAGTTTGCCAGACCCCTTGATAAAGATGGCGTTTAAGAGATCGCCCGCTGTTGCGGGCGCCAAAGCAGCACAGAAGATTAGAAGCGCTACCGTTGTTGCGGGAGCGCTTAGCGTCAGTCGGCCTAGTGGAACCTTCAGACCGTCCACGGTACGACAGCCCTCTGCTTCAGCATCGAGGGTGACCTCGGCCGGCTTGACCTTCAACAAAATTCAAGTGGCTGTCGCGATCGGGGCTTCTGGTGCGGCCAGTTGGTAGCTGTTGCGGAATTCCAAAGATCGCCGATGCCGCTACCCACCACCGCTTCCCCTGATGCCGCGAGCACGACGTGTTCGCGCCGGTTTCCAAACGTGGCCTGCCCAGTGTCCCTGATATTGGCTCCGTCAATTTCATCCCGCTCCCTAATTCGGCATCCCTAATAATGTCATTGGTCTTTGCAAAATCCGGAGAATGATCGTCCCTCGCGAACGATCCAATCATGTACCTGATGAGGGGAAAGGTTTCGACGATCTCGGCATGATCTTGGGCGTTTTTGTGGTGGCGTGCTTTTGGCTTCGGCCGTGTGGCGTCTCTACATGGACGGCACTGACAATCACCTATCCCGAAGTCGGCGGTACTGATCGTCTGCAGCCGCCGCTTCGGGGCACGCGCAGACGCACGATCCGCGGTCGTTGCTGCTTACGGATTTGAACCCGATTTAGCACGGTCGGCAGCGGGTTCATCGAGCATGATCATCGCGGCCGGGGCATCCTCGACGGGCGGCGTTGGGCCGGCCTCTGCTTGGGGCTTTGTTGCTGCAGTCCGTACACCTTCACGCCGCGCAACGGCTTTTGTCTTACGCGCTTGGAAGGTGTGGCGGGGTGTGGTGCTGGCCTGCTTTAGGATGAGATGCGCGCGTGCCATGCCCGGCACATTCCGCCCGGGTGGAACCGCGACATAGCGAAGCTGGCGGGCGCTTGGCTGGGCTGTGGTCGGCGCTGGTTCTTGGCCCTCGATCGCGGGTGCGCCGATGACTTTCGTGAGAGGAAGCGCAAAAACAGGCGCTGGCGATTGCGGCACCTGGGTGCAGGCCATCAGCAAAGCGCCGCAAGAAAGCACAACAACCGCATGGATGCCGGTAATCGATCTGCGCTGATACATGTTGCCCCCCGTTTGTCTGACTTGACTACCCACCGGTCTACGACGTGGCCGGCGGCACTTGCTGGCAGGTCCGGTGCGGAGGAACAACGCCAGCAGGCGGGCATTGATCGGCGTCGGTGCCCAAACAAGATCGAGAGGAGACTGCGAGACTCGGGATCGATCGCACCAAACAATCCCAGAGGAGACTCTTACAAGTCGGCGCGCTGAAGTTCCCTTACGCGCGTTGCAATTCGCCGATCTGGTCTTTGAGACGGTTTGCCATATCGTAATATCCTGAAGCCTGCGCTTGTAGGCGGAACCGATCCAGGTCGGCGATCCTGCGCTTGATCTCCGCGACCCCAGTCAGCCCAATCGGGCTCTGGCATTTGACTCTCCTCACGGCTGTATAACGGGTTCGAAGAAGGCTATGGCAGCCATAGGTAATTCCGCCGCTGCACCATACCACGGGTCTGACAAAGCGCCGAATTACTCCGGGTTTTTGCCCTCTCCGCGCGAATCGGGTTGACCCATCACCGGGTCACCGGTCGATTTTTTCGCCGGCCGATGTCTCATGCCGCGCCCCATCAGTGACATACCGACGCCATGGAACCGCTATACTCTTGGAGCCTGTGGAGTCGGCACAACGTAAAAAAGGGGACAATGGTGCGGCTTCGTGCGGCGGATGATTCGCAGTTATCCGAACCCGAGTGGAGGAGTTACGCCGCGGGCGCAAGGCGGTAATCGCGAGGGCGGCCCGGCAAACGAGAATCCTCAAACAGTCGGCGCGCCGGTCAGCAAATTGGTGTTCAGGCTGCTGCGGCAACGTGGACGGCTCTTGAGATGATCTTGGGGGCGGCTCTGCCAGCGCAGCGTCCTACCCTCGGTTGACCGGCAGCTGGCGCAAGCACTCCGTTAGCATATCGAAGTCGACCGGCTTGGTGACGATCCGGCGGCACCGTACACATCTGCGCACCGGCGCCGGTCGTCATCGCCATACGCCGCCACATCATTACTTTCTCTCTCCTGGCCGTCGATTTTTAAAGATCGACGAAAACCGGAATCCCAAATCGCAAGAAAAATCGATCTCGGACCCGTCTCATGCAATTTATATTACTTCAGGCCCGCCGCTCGGCGGCCCTGCTCAACGGTTTCGCCGGTTCTTCACGGACGACTCTTTTAAGATGTTTGCCCGGATGAAAAACCCGTGCGACGCTCCTCTTTACAGATCCAAAGCCAAAGGAAGCAAACGGCGTCGCTTCTCTTTACACATCAAACTTAAAACTGAAGAAAAGCTACGGTAATCCTTGCGGGTCGGAGTTGGCCCGATTGTTGCCTGGCTGTCATACAAATGACACAGGGAGACGCGTTTGGTCGGTGGAGAAGACGAAAATGAAAACAAAAATCCTAATCGCAATCGGAACCGCGGCCCTCTGGGTATCCGGGGCGCACGCGGCCCAGATAACGTTTGGATCCAGCGGCGCACCGAGTATCACATTCACGGGTAGCGGTGGCGGTGCTCTGTCAATATCAAGCCCTACCCTAACAGGCACGGCATATTACGACGCAGAAGCGCTGGGTAGCTATAGCATCAGTGGGATGGCGTTTTCGACGGGAGGGCACACCGCCACGGGTAATTTCATCCCGAATGCAAACAGCGGCACCTTCACCTTTACCGGGGGTGACGGCGATACCCTCACTGAGACGATTAACTGGACCCTGATCCAGGATGACACCGTTCAACCCAAGTTTTTTGGGAACGGGATCGTCACGTCTGCATCGGGCGATGCCGCGTTCCTAGCCGACTTTCATGTCGGGGCTACGGATCGCCTCGATTTTATAACGATGCCGCTTTCTGGTGGACAAACCCTACTCACGCTGTCCGCTACAATCGGTTCGGAGACTGGGAGTATCTCAAGCGGCGAGAAATTCCCGACACCGGTGCCGGAGCCAGCGAGCTTAGCATTATTCGGCACCGCTCTCGCCGGGTTGGGCTTGCTTGGCCGTCGTCGTCGCAAGGTCGTATAGAGACCTAGCGTCCGTTAGAGCGTCTCGTCGAGCGATCTCCCCATCCTCACGGGCGCACTAAAAGGGAGGACGCCGGAGGGTCGCCGTAATGTGGCGGCCCTCTTTTTTGGCGTTATCGAGTCGGCTGTGAAGAACCGCTGAGCAGCGGTTTTTAGGTAGATTGCGGGTTGGGCAGCACGAGAAGGAGCGCTTGGTTCAGGACACGCAAAAGCCTGGCCAACCAGCGGAGAGCGAAGTTATAGCCGGCGGCTCGAGCACGGCATTGATGCGGTCACCCTCGCGACCCCTTCAGGTAATTGCGGCCCATGCGGTGCTCGGCGTTGGTGTGACCGATGACCGGCTCGACGGCGGCGCGCCTTCGGTGCGGTCATCCCTCACTTGGCCGCTGATCCAGACGCGGAACTTCTCTATTGTGATTGTGGCCGCGATAACCCTTGTCGACGTGGATGCGACGGGTTTAGAGGGCCCGGTCTGTCGCTCGAGCTCGGCGATGACCGGGGCCAGCGTGTGGCCGTCGAACGGGTTACCGTGCAGCGCCTTGGGATGCAGCACGAACTGGCCGCCTTTCGGCTTAGTGGCCGCGGGCCCGAGGGTCAAACCAAATGCCGCCTTGCCGTTGCCGGAAGTGCGGTGCTAGCCAGAGCAAGAGAGCGTTGCGGCTCCTGACTTGACCCCGTGCGGTGCTTTAGCATTAACGACGAATGCGGCGTCGCCTTGCGAACCCAAAACCGGCTAAAGCGGTCCCGAACAGCGCGAGTGTCGTGGGCTCCGGAATTGGTGCCGGAAATTTCTCACCGGCTGATATATTCGCTCTCTCGGACCCGGTTGCGGCGGATAACGAAAGCAGGGTCTGCCCGCCGTCGAGCGGCATTGTTATGAAGTCGAGCCGATCCGTAGCCCCGACGTGAAAGTCAGTGAGGAAGGACGCATCGCCCGATGCGGCCGTGACCACGCCGTTGCCAAAAAACTTCGGTTGAACTGTGTCATCCTGGATCAGGGTCCAGGTAATCGTCTCGGTGAGAGTATCGCCATCGCCGCCGGTAAATGTGAAGGCCCCGCTGTTGGCATTCGGGGTGAAATCACCCGTCGCACTGTGCACGCCCGTCGAAAAAGACATCCCACTAATACTGAAGGTCCCCAAAGGGTCCGCATCGTAAAACCCCGAACCTGTTAGGGCAGGGCTTGACACCGACAGGCCACCGGAACCGTTACTCGTAAACGTTACACTCTGCGCGCTGGACCCAAAGGTTATCTGAGCAGCGCTTGCGGCCGATGCGCACAAGAGCGCAACGGTGCCGATCGTGGCGAAGATTGGGAATTTTGCCTTCATGGCTCTTGACCTCCCCATCCACTAGTCTGACCCAGGAATCATCAAAGACATAATAATTACTTCTAAAGGGCGAAAATAGCCCCGAGCTGTAACAAGCCAGTTTTTATTAAAAATCAAATGTTTGTTGCCGGCGATCGCGCCGGCTGTTTGGTATCGCGCCTCCGTGTGGCCGAATCCCCGCTCGGCCTTACCGCGGCAAACTATCGACCTGAAGCCGGCGTCAGCGCCGCAAATGGGGCGGTACCGCCGTGAATGTCAAGCGGGTCTACCGGGTCATGAAGGCGCACGCTCTTCTGCTTGACCGGCATACCGCGAACGGTGAGGAACGGCGGCACGAGCGTCGGATCGCGGTTGACCGCCCCGATACGGGATGGTGCTCGGACGGGGAGATCGGCTGCGACAACAGCGATTGGGTGCGCATTGCCTGTACCTTAGACTGCTGCGACCGCAGGCGATGTCCGGGCTGGGCGACGACTGGCGGCATCGACAGCTCCGATATCCGCGTCGAAAGCCTCGAGCGCCGCTTCGGGGTGGTCGACAAATAGCCACGGCGACCGAGTGGCTGTCGGACAACGGCTCGCCCTATCGGAGAGTGTCCGATCTGTCCACAATGTTATGGCGTGAGTGTCATGGCACGCTACAACCGCTCACTCCATCGAGGACCCTCTCGACTCGTCGCGGTGTGCGTTAGAAGCAAGTGCAGGTGTTAACCACGATTTATCAGCATTAACGATAAATTCTTTCGACAGCACGCGCCCGCATTCTGTTGCTTGCTGCTATGGAGTCGCAGCGCGATGCGGAGTTGCCGGACCCTAACACCAGGCGATGGACAGTTCGGCGAAAAGCGGCGGTGGTTCAGGCAGTCCGGAGTGGATTGCTCACCGTCGAGCAGACTGCTGAGCGATATAGACTATCTCCGGAGGAACTGCGCGCCTGGGAACGCGGCTTTGATCGGCGCGGGCTGAAGGGATTACGAGCCACACAGCTCTACCGAGAAAAGAAAATCAGTAACAGGCGGTGAGCATCTCACGCGATCTGGTACCGTGAAGAGGCCGACCGCCTGGGACAAAAGGTGATGGCCGTCAGGGACGATCAGGCGCTTCGCAATAGTTATCTGCCGCTGGCGCGGGGATACGACCGGCTCGCGGCGATCTTGGAGAAAAAGCGGCCGCCACGTCGCGTAAGCGAAGCGCGGTCACCGGGGTGACGGCGCTCGGCATTATCGGCGGGCTACTCCTCGGGAGCTCGATCGCTTCTCTGCAGCCTAGCTACGAAGCCCCACAGGCGTACGATTACTTAGTATGATCCCCGATAGTAGGCGGCGGATTGAATACCGCCGGCGGGCCGTAATACGCCTCAACCTTTACCGTACGACTACGCGAGTGACTGGCAATGAGCGCCTACTGATTCCGCACCCCAGCTACCATTTCTCTCTAGAATGCGCTCGATCTCACCAACGCTGACACCGTAAACTTCTGCTGCCTGTCGAACCGTCATCCCGTATTTCAACCAAGTCCGGATGCGCGTCCGATGGGATGCAGGTATCTGCTGGGAGAGCCGCGGCGGTTCAGGCTTAACTGGGGTTTCAACCTGCTCCACAGCGCTCGGCTTAATCCCGGATACGCTCAAGATGCGTGGTTTACGCACCAATCGGTCGGTCGAGAGGACGGGATCTGGGACCGCCGCGTCGGCAACCGGCCGTTTTGGCGCGAATAGCGCCTCAGCGGCCTCCCGCGCTCTGTTGCTATCCTGGCGATTCACTTGAGCGAAGTTGCTAGAACTGACGTCGGCGTAACCGACGCCGCCAGCGTAAGTATGTTCACTCATGAAAATTCTCGTTCTAGGTCGATGAGGTGGCCAACGCGTCCACATGATCAAAGTTCCGAGTAGAGCAACGCTCGTACCAACTCAGGTTATTCAGTAGCTTACTGATTAGGGCTACGGGAATTACTACATCGGTGTAAAGTTCAGCGACATTGCCCCAATGCGTTTGCAAACACGTCGCTTGAATACGGAGCCATTGCATTTCGCTATGCCTGACCAACCGCAGGCGGTTTACGTGCGGAGATTTAGATCTGCGCTGCGGTATGATAGCCAAAGAAGACAGCGAGGAGTGTTTTATCTCTTCGGCTAACGTCGAGATATACCGATATACAGCGTGTAAGACCGCAAATATTCGATTTAAAGTCTTCTAATTGGCTGATTGAAATACTGTGCTGCACCCACGGACCTTAATCTTTATGAAAGTCGATCCGGGGTTTAACGCTGCGCATCATTGCATGTGCCAGGGACTCAGGAGAAATCCAATGCAACGGAACGCATCGCGCGGCTTGCCGGAAGCCGAGAAGCTTCGCGAGCTCGCGGCATGGTATCGGGAATTTGCCATGCGCGCTGGAAGCACCGTGATCTGGGAAACTCGGCTCCGCATGGCCGATGACTTAGATCACGCAGCAGACCAGTTGATCCATGAATGGATCGAACGCAACCCGTTTTTGATAGGGACGGTTCTTGGGACGTCTTGTAACTTGTTGAGAAGTCTCGCCGTCCTAACCTCTTCTCGGCTTAGCTTACGTTGCTCAGTTTGAGCTTTCTCGACCGGAGGGTACATGTCTATTACAGAGAACACAGAAACCGCCGCAATAGGAGGTGAGGCGCGCGATACTGAACGCGCTATTGCGCTGTGGCGCGAGAGGGCTGCACGCTTTCGTGGAATACCAGCAATTACGGCTTTCGATTTTACGAGCATTGGCGGTAACCTGGGATATCGATTTGTCATCTCGTGCGACGAGATCATTGAAGACGCAACGTTCCTCCTCTACGGAACGCAATTCGCGCGGCGTCTGGGTTTGCCGGATAAGACCGACAGCTTCACTCCGCTACTGCGGCAGCTTCCAGATCGATATCGGCCGCTGTTCAGCGAGGGTTGTACCGAAGCGATCTGTGCGAAGGAGCCTGCTCAGTTTAGTGGATCAGTTTCTAACAGCAATGCACTCGAGCTTTACCGGGCGGTCTTCATACCGGTAAAGTTGCGCGAAAGCTCCTCTCGGCCGATTGTTTATGGCTCCTTTAACTTCCGTAGAGTGCCACAGAACGCCGTAGCAAACGAGCGCTTGTTGCCGGCTGAGATTTCCGACGAAGTGGCAGCCCATCAAGGCTAGGCATATGGCGGCTAGGAGCATCCAGAACTACGAGACTGCCTTGCGCTGGTACAGCGAAAGCGAATCTGAGTCCGGCGTTGCAGCGGCGTGATGCTGATACCTCTCTACACCACTCTCTATCGGAAAGGCGATCTGCCCTTTTTCACGCAGTTTTCCTTCTACGTCGGCCAAGCCAACCCCAGCCCGAAGAGCGCGCTGCCGAATAGCGCGAGAGATGTTGGCTCAGGCACAGCGTTTGACATTGTCTCGCCGCTGGAGATCATGGCGGTGGCAGAGGTTGTCGTCAGCGCTAGGTGAGCCAACGTGCTGCAGTTTGTAGGATTGTTCGGGCAGCTCAGCGGCGTCTCTATCCAGTCAAAACTGTCGGTCGTTCCGACCGGGCCAAAAGGCGGTGAGGAAGGCAGCGTCGCCTGAAATCGCCGTCGTCACGCCAGTACCAAAGAATTTGGTTGTGGGGTATTGTCCTGGAGCGTGGTGATATTCCACGTCTCGGTAATGCTGTCGCCATTCGGGTTAGTGTAGGTAAAGGTCTCGCTGTATGGGCCGGCCGGGAACAGCCCACCGCTTTGCGGTTCCGCCGTAAAGGACAGCAGGCTAGCCGAGAACGACCCAACTGCACCGTTGGTGGTGTCAAAGTGAAGTTGCCCCCGAATAACCGGACAAGGAGTAGTTGTTAGGCGTGGTCCACGGCGGCGCTCGTGTCAAGGGGGCGCTGCGCGCCACCGCCTGCGGCGGCTGCGGCCTTGACCCAACCACATCCGCTGCCGGTGTTCCGTCAAGCGGTCGATGCACAGCGCCGACTGCGTCCTCGGTCGCATTCTTCACGATGTGCTTCCTAAACTCGCGCGGCGAGCGGTAGCCCACCGGTGCCCCTTTCACCGAAATCCCTTTTCCATTTCCGTGCGGGTGATTGGTGGCCAAGACCCGTTGAAAGAAGAGTGGCGCTCTTCCGGCGCCGCTCTCGTCCCATCTGGATAAGATGTTGAGGCGGCCGTCGGATAATTTAACAATGGAACGTATGCAGTGGTCCTTAAGCCATTGATATTTGGTTAGGGCATGATTTTTGCTGCGCCTCCTCCAGCGCCGGAGAACAAGAAGATGAGAAGAGCGGCGCGGGCATGTAGGGTGGGCGAATGACGGTTCTTGACCCAGATCGCCAAGGCGTTCGCATCATACGCGATGCGCACTGGTATAGTAATGAAGCGGCACGGCTTCGGCAGAAGGGATTGGCCGCTAAGGACGATCAGGCGCTTTGCAACAGCTATCTTGTCCTGGCAACGGAGTATGAGCGGCTGGCACAGCTCCTAGAAAGAAAGCAGTCGCCAGTATTTTAGTTCATATTCAGGTTGGAATACGAAACGCCATCGTGCCCTCATGGGTGCGACGGAGCTGGTTTCTTGTCGGCCATTTCGGTCTCTATTTTTTTGAGGATCTCCTCGATCGAGAGCTCACGCGTAACGCCGACCTCTGATCTCGGAGCGGGTGCGGTCGGCTTGGCTTCTGCCGACGCCTTATCGGACCCCGCAGTCGCTTGTTTCGCGGCCGTGATTTGCAGGAGCAGCAGATGAATTTCCTCGTCGGAGTATTCGATATCGCTCACGTGCATCTCGCAGATGTAACGGCTTGAATACGACCCAGAATGCGTGTGTTTGGCCACGTCGGTTGCACTGGCTCAAAAGACAGCGGAGCGGCGGGCTCCGCTGAGCTCCTCCCGATTTGTCAACTCGGCCGGGGGATGCCTGTTGGAAACCATGTGAGGAGATGGCTAAAAAATCCTTAAGCGCTCGCGCCTTTTTCCCGAGGGGAGTTTACGGCCGGAATGGATCGCACCACGGCGGTGCGGCAGGCCTGATGCTTGGCAGCGAGCGAAGGTTAGCCAAAGCGGGGCCGCGATACCATCGAACTGTCCCGATGTGTCCACAATGTCCTGAAGTACCGCGTCCTTCTGCAACAGCAAATTGAGCTATGGCATGATTTCCCACCACTCCGGCCATCGCACTTTGTGCGGCTTCCGGACCGCTTGGACCACCTTGGCCTGCTCCTCACATGAGAGCCGCCGATCTCCGAACCGGGCGAGAGCGTCTTCCACTAACCGGGGTTCCAGCTGCATCCGGGCGCTCGGCCGATAGCGGTTACGCTTCGTTGCCACGCGTAAGGCTTCTAGAGCCGAGTTCACGCTCCCCGGCGACACGATGATGCGGACGATTTTCAGCGGGTAGCCGCCGTTTGCTGCCGTGCGAGCGGCACGGGCCTCGTCAATCGTCGCCAGAATCGAGTATGCCGCAGCTGCGTCTCCTTTCAGCCCGCGCTTTATCTCAGATAGCAAGAACGCTTCCTCCAAAGTTACCCGGCGTTCCTCGCCATCTATCCTGATGTTCATGGTTTTGCCGAGAACCGCTTCATGAGGTGGTGCCGGTTGCTTTTTGGGACGCCCCCTCGGGTTGCCGCTCCGGCCCTGTTGAAAGCGCGTTGAAACCGGGGGTTTGCCGTAGCCGATCTTACCCATTTTGCTCATTCTCTGATCCCTTCGGCCAGCAAAGCGTATCGGCATCCCGTGTGCAGCGCTTGATCTCGGAGATTTGCTTCGCCGATCGCGGGGATGGGCAACACGCTAGGGCGTGCTGGACTGCCTGCGGCTGCAGCAATAGACGCGGCCTATCTGGGGAGTAGTAGGCGTCCCACCGCGTGTCCGGCTCTACGATGCCCAGCAGAAGGAGCGCCTCATCAGCATTGTCCGGGTCCGGCTCGAGCAGGATCTGCACTCGCGGGTGCTTCGCGCCATGGGCCGCGCGCCACCGGTCGCGCTCTTTGATCATCTTCCCCATCATCTTCCGGGCGGCGCGGTCGCCCGCGATCGCTTTCCTGAAAGTTTCATGAGTAATCGCCTGTTCGATCGTGCATGCATGCGGCTTTCCTTCGTGAATGATTGTAAGCCTCCGATCCAGGATCGTGTCGAAGGCCGACGAGGAAGGCCGGCGAGCCGACCTAGGCCGTCTTTTCGAGTTTCCACTCTGACCCTTGCCGGGCGGGGTGACGACGGGCGTACGCGGTGGACCAGCCTTGCTCATGGCTAACCTGTTCCTTCCAACAGTTTTGGTATGTTTCCGGTCATGGCGGTCCAGCGCTCAATGGCTACATCAACATGACCGGGCTCGCTCTCTAGACCGCGGAACCGTCGGCCACAACGCTCGCAGGCGATCAGGGTCGTCCCGGAGCCACCAAAGGTGTCGAGCACCAAATCGCCCGGGCAGGTCACGTCCTGTATGGCATCGGCTACGAGGCTGGTCGGCTTCACGGCAGGTTGCAAAGCTACGTTCTCTCGGCGGCTGCCGGGGCGCAACTTGGCAGAGGCGTAATGCCATACGTTGGAGCGGTTACGACGATACCGTGCCGCATCGGTCGAATTGAAATGCGGAGCCGTGCCTACCTTGAACACGAAAACCAGCTCGTGTTTGGAGCCGTAGAGCGAGCCCATTTCGGTGCTGTTCTTGTCCCAGATGCAAAGGTCCAGGAGCTCGCCATAGACCTCTCGGCCCATCGCCGAGACGCCGTCCATATGGCGCCAATCCGTGCAGATGAAATGGACAGCCCCATCTCGGGATACTTCCGCGGCAGCCACCAATGATTTTTGCAGAAAGCTGCGGAATACCTCGTCCGACATCGCGCTGGAAGCTGTCCTGAGCTCTCGGGTGCGCTTACTGGCACTCGCATCACCTTCGATGCGCCTTTTCCACGGTAGATCAAGGAAAGCCGCGTCAATGCGAGCGGTTTCGCCGATGACCTTCCGCATCAACTGAAGGTCGCAGCTATCGCCGCAGGCGATAATGTGCTGACCGAGGCTCCAGATGTCGCCCGGCCGTACCCGCGCAGTGGCTGCAACGGGCGGGATCGCATCGTCCTGCGGGTCCTCGTGGCCCTGAAGAAGCACATCGAGTTCGCCCGTTGAGAAACCGGTGATAGCCAGATCGAGATCCAGCGATGAGATGGCCGCCAGCTCACAATTGAGGAGGTCGAGATCCCATGCGGCGTTGAGCGCGATCTTATTGTCGGCCAGGCGCAAGGCTCGTTTTTGGGCGTCGTTCAACCCGGCAAGCTCAATCGTGGGCAGCTCGGCCAAGCCCATCGATTTGGCCGCCAATAGCCGGCCATGCCCGGCTATAACGATCCCTTCAGCATCGATGAGAACGGGGTTTGAAAATCCGAATTCCCGGATCGAGGCAACGATCTGTTCCACCTGTCGCGTCGGATGCATGCGCGCGTTGCGGGGGTCGGGCTTCACGCTCGCGGTTGGCCTGTAGGTTATCACCAGCGGGCGGTGGGCAATTTGGTCGGCCTGGATTCGCTTGTGTCGCATAAGACGAAATCTAGCACGAACGGACCGAGAACCTCTACTAGATATTGATCAATGACGGCGATGGTTCATTGTGCGTCCCTCGAAGACATCGGAACCGAGCCCGGCGAGGGCAGCGAGCGATCAGGTATGATTTCCGGGCTACAGAGTTAGCCTGATATGCTTATCCCTGTTCCGAGGAGAATTTTCCCTGTTCTTCGAGCCTAAATTCCCTGTTCGAGGGATAGTCAGGAAACTTGGCTAGTCTTCGGTAAGCCCCTGATCAGAACGAATAAATCAGCAATGACGTGAGCACGAGCACGGGCGTTCGCGCTTTCGTGGCCTGAAAAGCAAGAAATTCCCTGTTCTGTAGCGATCACGCGGCTGGCGGAGACAGGCTTTGCGCTGACCGAACAGCCCGATGATCGACAACCCAGGTAGGCTTCAAAGGGCTCGACGAGCCCGCGCCAGTTCGCGATTCGAATTGCCGACAGCACTGGTGTTCGCTCGTTCGGGTGCTACGGCCCAGCGAAGCCACGCGAAAAGCGCATAACCTGCTGGACCTCGCCGGTCCGACGAACCGAAAAGAGTCGCCCGACGGCTCGGGTCGGCCAGTGTTGCGTATGGGGCACGCGGTGAACGAGGCCGTTTTCGAGACCGACGGGTACATGAAGACCAAGCGCGGGAAGCGGCACGTCGGCTCACTCCGGCGGACCCTTGGCACAATGACAGGAGCCATTAAAGATGAGGCTCATCACTCCAGAACGAGTTCAGTGCTTTGAGGACATTAATTGAGTGACCCTAAGACCTTAGAGAACACCGATAGCAAGAACAAAAAACAAACCGATATGGCGACTGCAACGATAACTGTTTTTTCGAGCGAGCGGTTGGACTTGAACCGCTCGATTCGGTTCCGAAGCGCGAGATTTTCTACCCGCAGTTGGTGGTTTGAAGCCTCAAGCTCCGCCATCTTCGTCTGAAGAAATTGCTCGGCAGGGCCGACGAGCGCATCCTCTGTAACTCGCGCGACCATGACCCCGCTGCCGACCGGTACTTCATAGTCATTGGGTGACGCGAGCAGCTGGTGTTCGGGAGGCTTCATCGGAAACCAATCAGGATTGTACAATTAGGGGTTGAGACTTCGAAATCCTGCGGAAATGCGGCGTAGTTGTCAACTATGGTTAATTTTGTGCCCGATTGCGGATCGGCGTGGCGCCGACGATATAGGCCGCTGGCCGACAGCCGACGAGGCGCGCGTCGGTCCCAAGGTCATTCGGCGCCGACTCGCTTTACACCGGCTCGATGCGGCCGAAATGACGATGCAATTTCACACGACCGATATTGCGCGACGACGCGCCGTGAAGCTAGAAAGCCCGACTTGAGCCCGGCCTTCGACGGCGCCGACGCGGGTCTTGCTAACCCCTGCGAGCGGCCTAGCAGGCTGTTGAAAAAGCCGTAGCGTTTCGGGCCTTGCCGTGATTCCCTGATCGGGGATATCGCACCGGGGGAGCGATGCGGGGGTTTGACGAGCGCTCGCGGGCGCTGTTTTCGTATGTCGATCTGGAGAAGCGGGTTCACGCCGGTCATCCGCTTCGGGCGATCCGGTCGCTGACCAACGCGGCTCTGTCGGAGCTATCGCGGGATTTTGCGGCGCTTTATTCCGGTCTCGGTCGGCCATCGATCGCGCCCGAGATGCTGCTGCAAGCGATGCTGCTGCAGGCGTTCTATTCCGTGCGCTCGGAGCGGCAGCTGATGGAGCGGCTGAAGTTCGATCTGCTGTTTCGCTGGTTTGTCGGGCTGGGCGTCGATGATGCGGTGTGGGACCACTCGACCTTCTCGAAAAATCGTGACCGACTTTTGGCTGGCGAGATCGCGGCAAAGTTTTTGAGTGCGGTGCTGGCGCAGCCGCGGGTCCGGCGTCTGCTGTCGAGCGAGCACTTCTCGGTCGATGGCACGCTGATCGAAGCTTGGGCTTCGATGAAGAGTTTCAAACCGAAGGACCCGCCGGAGGGCGGTCCACCCGGCGACGGAACATCGCCCGGCAGGCGCAACGCCGAGGCCGACTTCAAGGGCGAGAGGCGGTCGAACGCGACGCACCGCAGCACGACCGATCCCGATGCCCGGCTCTACCGCCGGGGACCAGGCATGGAGGCCAAGCTGTGCTTCATCGGCCACGGGCTGATGGAGAACCGCTGCGGGCTGATGGTCGATGCCCGGCTCACCCGGGTGTCGGGCCATGCCGAGCGATTGGCCGCGCTCGACATGATCGAACCTCGTGCCGATCGGCCGCGCGCGATCACGCTCGGCGCAGATCGTGGGTACGATGCTGCCGACTTCGTCGAGGAATTGCGCGCCCGCAATGTACGCCCGCACGTGGCGCAGAATAAGAGCGGCCATCGCTCGGCGATCGACCGGCGGACCACGCGGCATGCGGGCTATGCCGAGAGCCAGCGCATCCGCAAGCGCATCGAGGAAGCGTTTGGTTGGATCAAGAGCGTGGCCGGGATGCGCCGCATCAAGCTGCGTGGCCTGCCCAAGGTCGATTGGGCCTTCACCTTCGCGGCCGCCGCTTACAATCTGGTGCGGGCACCCAAGCTGCTCGCAGCAGCAACGTGAGTGACCCGGTAGAATGCCGGCTGATCGGCCGCTGGCGCATTGTCGAAGCCGACCTATGGGATCGTGCTTATCTCGATCTTGCCGGGCCGGCCTATCTCGAGATCGCCGACACTGGATCGGCCGAGTTCAACTTCGGTGCCGTTGAAGCGACCGCCGAACTCAAATACGGCCGCACGATCGTGTTCTTCCGCTGGACCGGTTTCGACGAGGGCGACGAGATCTCGGGCGACGGATCAGCCGAACTCCAGGACGACGGCACGATCGAGATCGAGCTATCATTCGACAACGGCGACGACGCCATCCTTACCGGTCGCCGCGAATGACTTCTTCAACAGCCTGCTAGTCGCGATGCGCGCCGACTTGGTTGGCCGTCTCGTCACGTATCGACGGGGGCGTGATGGCGCTGCTGGGGTCGCTCGGGATGACGATAGCGGCTGTCGATGTGATGCGCGAGGTATGTGGCAAAAATTCCCCACAGATCCGGTGATTCGGGGCGATCCACGTCGATCAGGATCCCGACCAGGCGATGCGCGCAGGCAACAACAGCTGCTTCTGGGTTGCCTGAAAACGATCGTCTACGGCGTCTCGTATGGCGCGCTCTAGGCATGGGGCACATCCTGAAACGCCATTGGCAAAAGCCCCGCATCTGTTTTGCCCTTTCCGAGGACGAGGTCCAGATGGCCGGCTGAGACCCGCGACGCGCCCGCTGGCGAGCGCGTGTAGCGCTTTTGATGCTGCCCTCAATCCGGTAGCGGCGATGGATGATGGAGCGCTAACTTTTGACGCACGCCCGCACTGGGCCGAATTTCCGCCACGAAGTACCTCTAGCACCAGTCCCATCTCCCGCATATGCGCGCGGAATAAACCATCCGTAGCGGCTCCAAGCCGCGCCAGCTCCCCAGTTTCGAGGATGTTCATGGCGACCTACTTCTGCGATGGGATCAGGCAGGTCACAGTACTCAATGGTGTAGCGCGGCTGGAGTTCTGTCGACTCCAGAGCACAAACCCGCCCGGTTCGAGTGGCGATGCGCAGCCACTCACCGAGCTGATCGTTGCATTGCCAGCGCCAGGTATTCTGCAAGTGCTGTCGCTGCTGGAGCAGATACGTGATCAGCTTGTTAACGACCGCGTGTTGCAGTCGACGGCCAGGGAAGCGCACTCGAAGGCCGAGCCCAACCGCTCGCCCAATTTTCCTGAAACACCCGGAAAGGGGCCGGAAGATTGAACTTCCTGTTTGATCCCGTACCCGTACCCGTTACTCGGGTAACGCTCCAAAACGCACCGACCCTGGAGCTGATGCGCAGACAACCCCAGGGCCGGTCGGCTTCTCGGCGACCAGGAGATGTTGAGGACAGGACCCCGAAAGATCCCAGCGGCACAGGCACCCTCTTTCGGCCAAGCGTTACCGGGCGTTTCGCTCAGCCGGCTGCTGCTGCGTATGGCAACAATTATGCTCGTTTGCCATCAACTTCCCTGACATCCATCAAGTTGCTGCTGATTTATCGGCTTGTGCGTCCCGCTCGATCGACGCAGCGCTCTAGCTCAGCTCGCTCGCTCGGATCCGGTAAATCCTGCCGTCAATCACGACCTCAGCGTGCTCGCCATCGCCGCTATCCCGACGGAAGATACCTGAGTGATTTTTCCATAGCACCGGCATCTGGCGCGCCACACCGGCGCAGCTTGGTGAAACGCGATACCGCTCGCCTTGTATTGCGCTGGCTCGCCTTGCGCGGTCGCCGCCGGTAACGTCGATACAGAAGCGCCGCTCATCGAGCTCCGGCTCGATGAATCGATCGTCGAAACTGGGGTGTCCAGGATCTCACCACCGATTTTACGCGTCTGTTCGGCCTGCCTACCAGCCTGCCGAGCATCAAGGTCTCCGCCGACATTGAAGCCGTGCCCGAGCGCGCATCGCTGGCGCTCCTCGGCAATGGTTTGGCCGGGCCGCCGCTGTCGAAAGGAGGTGTAGAGGAACTCCGGTTTCGGCTGCTTGCGCAAGCCTTCACAGGGGCCGATCGGCCTACTCCGCCCTTATGATGTCGGTTCGGGAGACGCATTGCCGCCCGACCCGGCGATCACCCGAAAGAACCCAGGCCGGGAAGTGCGCGATTTCCACTATCCCGGCCCGGAGTTTCGCCGGATGTTTGCGTTGAGCCTGAAGCTTGCGTGACTTGCCCAACACCGAAGTGTTTACCGCAAATAACCTTAACAAATGGTGAAGCGGGCGGCGAGAAGGATTCAACGCGCCTAAACGGAGCCGGGTCCGGACTGATGATACCCTTTTCAGCCAACTCTCATCGATCTGGCGCGGAAAACAACGTCGGGGCAGTCGGTCAACGCGGCCTACGGCGGTATCCCAAAAAGCCAAACCCCAGCAGCGCGATGCCAAAAAATGCGAGAAAGGCAAGCGCTGGCGCATCGATGTCCGGTGTGATCGAGCCCGTCATCTTTCCATTTTTGGAAATGGAGCTCTCTCCCGCCGCCTGCGTCACTTCAGCAGAATCCGGAATAACAACGTGGTCGAGAGAGGACCCGAAGGCGTCAGTCAGATGGTCCACCCCGGTCAGATATTCCCCTGGGGAACGAGGCGGATGAGTGAGCGTCGAGATGTCGCTCACCCCGAGCACGGCGCTCTTCCCAAACTCTGGGGCCGATATCACGCCGCCACTCGGCACCGGCGCCGCAGTAATCGAGCTCGCCGAGAAAGTATGATCGATCGGAACATCGGCCGTGTCGGGTTCGGGAATAGCGTCTGTTTGTGGGTTATTCAAACCTTGCCGCTCTAGCGTGCCCTCAAGAACGAGACCTCCCTCAAAGTTACTAGAAGTGAAGGGTATGTTGTCGCCCGCGAGCGTATCGGTGACGCTCAAGGCGGCGGCATTGATAGCTGTTGGGGTCATAAGCGCCACCGCCGAAATCGCCAGATATGATGAGAGCAGAGGCTTCATCCTTATCCCCTCTTTCGAGTTGATCCGGCGTCTCACTGGCGTTCCCGTGCACACATGCAATTTTGTTGATTTGCCCCTTGTCCTGGAAAAATCCTTCGCATCCGCAGACTTGATTGCCGGAGACTAGGAGCGATTCATAATCGTAAGCATTTTTAGCGTGCTGCATACTAAACTTAGTTCTGTTTTTATCAGTATTATTCCTTATGACATATATACGAAAACCAATCTACAATTTAGGAATCCTTTCCAGCTGGATTCTGCTTGTTCAGCAATCGTGGTTTGCTGCTGCCGCGCATCTCGAGATGCCAGCACTAGCCCAAGGCAGGCTGGGCGTCAGCTCTTCAAGAGGCGCAGTCGAACAAAATCTGGGCCCGTAGAGGCGGTAGGCGCGGGAAGGAATTGAACCTCCTACCTCTGCCATGTGCTGGCAGCGCTCTACCGGTGAGCTACGCGCCTGGAAGTCCGTTTAATCGAGAAATGACGGTAAGTCAGCGGCGGGATCGATGAAACTCAACTCGCCTCGGAGCACATTTAATATCTGAGGAAGGCTATCAATCCGCGTAAGTTCCAAGAATTCGCCAACCGATGTCAGCTTCCGGGACCACATCGGTGTCAAGCTTTCTGAATCGAAAACCGTCGTTCTGAAGCTGAACTGGTCAAAACGGCCGCGGCGTCCGAACCGCGTTCGCCGCACAAAAACCGGGCCCGGTGCCTCCAGCTTGACTGCAATGGCGACGAGCAGAAAAAGAGGAGCCACTATCAGCAGAACCACCGAGGCAATGGCAACGTCTCCATAGCGCCTGGCCCGGTCAATAGGACCTGGTTTGTAGAACTGGTTTAACCAGCGGACGGGCTTGAGATTGGTTCTAATGGTCATGTCTGGCCGAACCTTAAGTAAAACTCCGTTGGAGCTAATGTTCGGTCATTTATGAGCGAATTTTACGGCAAATCGCGTCGCTGTCGAGTTAACTTTTGGCGTCTATTCCATGACACTTTTGAGAGGGGCTCACCGCCTGAAGCCCTGCGACACGTCGTCCCCCCAATTCCGAAAAGGGCGAACTAAATCGCAGTTATCCACAGGATTCCTGTGGATAATCGAAAAACCCCATGCGTTTGTAGGCTGCCGGTAATTAACACAAATAGCCCAAAAACGGGGATAATGGCCACGCAGCCCGAGCGACATTCGTATTTCCCCCGCACTATCGGTCGTCGTTATCGTAATCCTGTCGGCACTCTCCTGGGCGGTTTTGATTGCCAGCGGCGTGACACTGTGCCCGGTGCTATAAGCGACCCGCTGGCGTTTGCAAAGTTTCTGGGGCGGGACCTGCGCGGGGAGGACAGCATCGCCGAGCTGTGCCGACGCGAGGGGATTGAGAACCTGGTCGAAGGAGTTCTTCGTGCTGGCTAGAATTGCTTCGCCGTTGACAGAGCGCGTGCCGCGACTTCAGACGAGCGATCTGCGCCGGGAAACCAGCGCGTTGAAGGAAGTAGGTGCCGTGCTGATGCGAACGAGTTCGGGGCTCTATCCACGGCAGGCCATGTGAGGAGCAAGGAGTAAAGGACAGAGCCCCGCAGCAGGTTAGGCGAGTTTTGCATGTAATCAAACGCCGTGTTCTCCGCTTGACACATCGAAGTCAGCGAGCGTTTTCAGAATGAACATAGAGGATGATAGTCAGGCGGTTCAAGCAGCCCCAACGTGTGGTTTGGGCATCATCCGTGGCGTCCGATCGCTCCGAGAACGTCGATTCGAGCATTTCCCAGGGGAAGTCGGGTTAATCCCAGCGATTGCTAACTTGCCTATGCTCGGCGGCCTCGGTCGCCGACCTGTCAGGGCGGGCGCGATGCTTTGGCTATAATGCAAACCGTTATAATGGCAATGAGAACCATCCAGGAAAGCACCAACAGACCTGCGATAACGACGACGGATCGCCTGGGGGATAGACGATTTTCTGTCCCCGTGGTCGGCCGTCTAACCACGCCATCGCTGCGCGTCCGTTCGAGCCGGTTGGCAATCAAGATCAGTACTTCGTTGACCGCTGTTAGCACCCTCAATAATTCCAACACGAACCATATATTGAAGCACAGCAAGACTAAGGTGATAAGCTCAAACCAATGAATACGGATCCACTGATCCAAAAACCTGGCCTGCTCTTTTGCGGAAGCCTGAGCTTCCGAGTTATGCATCCGCTGAGAATATCAAGGTTACGCTTAGAGCCGATCCACAAAGTTGTTGAGGCGGAGGAATCGGCTGTGATTCCTTCTCTGGCACCCGTATCGCTGCTGAGAGGGGTGCCGAATGTGGAAGCCTGAACACCGCCGTGCGGCTGACCGCCATGGCTTGCGCTACCCGAGTGATCTGAGCGACAGCGAGTGGTCGCTGATCGAACCGGCGATACCGCCGGCCCAAACGCGGTGGACGTCGGCGCGAGGTCAACATCCGCGAGGTTCTGAACGCGGTCTTCTATGTGCTCTCGACGGGCTGCCAATGGCAGGCATTGCCGAAGGATCTGCCGCCGAAGAGCACCGCGCATTCCTACTTCATGCTGTGGGATTGGGACGGCACGCTGGAGCGCATCCATCACGCGCTCTATGTCGAGACCCGCGAGCGTGAAGGACGCGAGGCGAGCCCGACCGCTGCGATCATTGACAGCCAGAGCGCCAAGGGTGCGCACAAAGGGGCTCTGCGCTTGACCCGCAAGGGTTTGATGCGGGCAAGAAGGTCACCGGGCGTAAGCGCCATATCCTGGTCGATACGCTCGGCCTTTTGCTGAACGTCGTCGTTCATCCCGGCGATATTCAGGACCGCGACGAGGCGCGGCTGGTTCTCGATCGCCGCACTCGCTGCCTCTTTCCCTTCATCGAGCGCATCTTCGCCGATGCTGGCTATCAGGGACCAGGCGCCGCGCAAGCCGCTGCCAGCACCGGCAGTTGGGTGTTCGAGATCGTCAAGCGCAACGAACTGCACAAAGTCGTCGTTTTGCCCAAGCGCTGGATCGTCGAACAAACCCTGGCCTGGATCAGCCGCAATCGCCGCTTGGCGCGCGATTTCGAGCGATACTCGCGCACCGTTGCCGCCTTCGTCAGGCTCGCGATGATCCGCGTTATGCCCCGACGCCTGACACAGCCAAGGCATTCAGCGTGAATCCAAACTTCCCGGATCGGCTCTTAGCTGCGAGCATCATGCTTAGTAAAGACGCTGCCATGTGTGGCGCGGGGGCTCGCTGGCCCGCGACCGAGCTACCCGGCATCATCGGCGTCACGGTTATCGTCCGTGCGCGCCTTATTGAGCCAGCCGGCAAGCACTACCAGCCCCTCTTTGACCGCGCCGAGCGCCTTCAAGACCTCGAAAACGAACCACAGATTGAGGCACAGCAACACCAACGTAATAAGCTCAAACCAATGAGTACGGATCCACTGACCCAAGTCCTGATTGCTCCTTCCGAGGCTCCCGGCTTATGCTCGGGCTGAAGGTACGCGCTCTTGCGGACGAACACGGATACCCACTCAGTCGCGCCGCCAATCGAAAGAGCAGAGTTTGCTGCATCCGCTGTTATCGCGCACCCTGCTGCGATCGGTGTAACAGTCTCTCGCCGTCATCACAGCGCATCCTCCCATTCCAAGTCACGCTTGCTCGTTCGCCGAGCCTTATCGGCGAGAGCACATTCGCCCTTTCAAGATGTCGTGCCACTTTGCCATGCAACGCGCGTCGTTTCCACAACTCGCCTCACCTCGATCCGCGGTCGGGAGCCGTGTGCTGGTGATTTTGCGACGCTAAACTGATCCAGGCCATCGGCCATCCCGTCGTCAACCGCACCGCCGAAAACCCCGCTGCAGATCGGCATACTGACGGCTTATGCGCTGCCGCTCGTTGTCGACGAACTGACGACGTGGCCGCTCGCGCGCGCATCAAGCCGACGTGCGCTGAGATCATGCGCTCGCGCGGCGGGCTTCCGCTTGCCTAGCGAAACGGCGACGGCGTCCGATCTGTTCACCAGCACACACACACGGCGCAGGTCGCGGTCATCCGGGAATGCGCCACGCCGACCCGCTCCGCCGGCCAGGCTCCCGCTGGTGCCACGCGGGACCCTAAACTAACATTCGAGTCGGATCCATCCGACGGGCGGCCTGTCACGGTTCGGATCGGGCGCCGAAGCGGGATTCCGGCGCGAAGGTTAGCTGCAAAGTTGCCCCCGGCGACGGCGCGCGGTACCGCCGGCGGGCAACGCAGCCGGGCATTGACCCCTTCCACGGCCAGGGTCGGAACGGGATTTCGGCGGCGCATCGGGTGCGATAACGTCGGGTCTAAGTATCGGCGGCTGACGAGGGCGTGCACATATCACCACAAAAAACGAGACGGCGCCCGGAAGGCGTCGCCTAAAGTGACTTGGGTGTCGGGATTCCTTACGCGGCCATGCGTCGGTCGCGGCGCCGCCGCATCAATCCTAGTCCGGCAAGTGCGGTGCCAAAGATGGCGAGTGAGGCTGGCTCCGGCACCGGGTTGAACGTGTTGTCAACCTCACGTAGCAGGACGTTGGCCCCCGCCGGTCCGGCAACGCCGTCGCCGCGAGCTTCCGGTTAACCGGCCAATGCCGGCCGCCGGGAAGCTCAGCGGCCGCTCTCGCGAACGACAGCGTGGCGGGGGGTTCTGCCCGGATAGCCGCCTTAAGGACCGGTCCGATGCGGAACGGCAAACCGAGCATCCGCTGCCCGGCTCAACAATAGGTCACGTTGTACAACGAGGTTCTGAAATGCTTCGTGGGTGCCGCCTACGTCCGGATGCATTTTGCGCGCGAGTCGACGGAAGGCGGCGTCAACATCGCTCCGAGTGAACCCCACATGCAGCTCGAAGGCCCTTGCGGCTGCCTGAAACTCCGCCCAAACATTCTGGCGGATGCGCTCGGGTCTCGGCTCGAACAACAACGGTTCTTTTTCCAATAGCGTGCGGCTTGACTTCAGCTCGCAACGCCAAGGATCCGATGAGCCTCCTTCGGGTTCATATTGCGGATCTGATCATCGCCAATCCCAAGTTCGCGAAGCTTCGATTTCTGCGTTTGTGTGATGAGAAAAGACACCCCTTCAGTATTCTCAGTATTCAAATCTCGTCCACCACCGCTTCGGTCACTTTGATCCGAGCTTCCGATGTTGAATTTGTCGGCCATAACGGCGATCAGCTGGTCCAGTGTGTCGATTTCTGCCTGATCCTGTTCCACCGCTTGAAGTTCCTCGGCGTGGCGCCGTATCATTTCCTCTCGCCGCGTCCGTAGTTGCTCCTTGGTAGCATCGAGATCAGCACGCGATATCCTATCCCACATTTCTCGCCAAGCCCTGTTGTAAATCTTCACACTCGATTAAGCTGTTTTTTGGTTAAGGGATGATTAATCCGATAAGCGCCGATTGCGGAGGCTGGTTGGCCGGTTCCTTGCTCGCGCATCGAAGACCTCGGCTGGGCGATTATGTCCGCGTCGAATGCACCGCCTGCGAGCACTAGGTGCTGAGCGCGTCCGCCTCTCTGCGGCAGAGCTGCGGCTGGAGCCGACGACTCGTGTGCTCGACCTCGAACCGCGCTCCGCTGCCGGCGAGTGCGACGCGCGAGGCAAGGCGGCGGATGCGAGCGGCTGCGCGGCGCTTGTAAAGCTCGCGAATTCGCGAGTTCATGGCCAGGCTCGGCGCCCCGCATCCGAGCGTCCTCGGCCATCTCTTCCTCGTGAACCGGCCAGTATAACGGATTGCGGCGCAGTTCGATCCGCTATGTTGATTCGCCCCATGACAGCGCGCGCGCTCGGTCCTTGAATGCTATAACGTACTGTGAAACCGAGCTAAAAAACGCGCCGCTTGCGCGCTTGTGGGCACTGACCCGACGCTTTCGACGCAGTCGGGAACGGCAGGCATTGGCCGCCTATTGCGCTCCCTGACGATGCCAGACTGCGGCCCATTCGAGTCTTCCGCGAGCGGTGGGCCGACTTTTTTCCGTTCGGAGTACGAGTAGCTCGGAGGGCACGATGCGGATCTCCACTGCTGGATTGCTCTTTGTCATCACATGCTCTCTGATCGCCTGCGTTACGAGACCACCGTGTTTCACAGCCTAAATGGCACAAATTATTTCAGAGCAGGTTCAGCAGACGCATTAGCGCCGACTGACACCCCGGCCGCTTTGCCTTGAGTGCGGCGGCGATCGGTTTGCGGTCTAAAGTGTCGGCTGTGAAGAACCGCTGAGCAGCGGTTTTTAGGTAGATTGCGGGTTGGGTTGGGCGGCACGAGAAGGAGCGCCTGGATCAGGGCAAGCAAAAGCCTGGCCAACCAGCGGAGCGCGAAGTTATAGCCGGCGGCTCGAGCACGGCATTGATGCGGTCACCCTCGCGACCCTTCAGGTAATTGCGGCCCATGCGGTGCTCGGCGTTTGGTGTGGCCGATAACCGGCTCGACGGCGGCGCGCCTTCATCTCGCGGCGGATCGGTGCGGCCATCCGCCTCACTTGGCTGCTGATCCAGACGCGGAACTTCTCTTTGTGATTGTGGCCGCGATAGCCCTTGTCGACGTGGATGCGACGGGTTTCGACGCCGGTCTGTCGCTCGAGCTCGGCGATGACCGGGCCCACACGTGTGTGGCCGATCGCGATGAGCACGCGATCCGTTCCTCACCGGATCCACCGAGTTTACGAGCTTGCTCGACTGGCTCGATGGTTCGTTCTGTCAGTGACATTCCGGCACACCACCCACGTGCACTCGTCCGGTACTAGCCGAGCACGCTCGGGTGCGTCAGCTCACTCGAAATCCTTCAGCAACGCGCGCAGTTCTTCGCGAAGGGGGCCGTTGAGCCGCGCCGCTCCCTTGGAATGGGTATCAGCTCCGTTTAATAACGGCATCACCGGGGTTCGTTCAATCCTGGCGGCCAGGTGATCGAGCGTTAGCGAAAGCCGATCAATTACTGTTTTCAGTTCCGGTGCGAGGCCAGAGTTGCTCTCCGCTCGTGCAGCATCGACGGGCCTTTTGGAAACCGTCTTCGCATTGGCGTTGAGCGTCTCCGCGGTTTCGAATAGCTGGGCTGTCAATTGCCGAAGGCTATGGCGGTCCTGTTCTAGCACCTGCACGAGCCGCTCCAGTATGGGACCGATCGGCTCCACCGGTGAGGGCGCAACGGATGCTGAGCCGACCGCGAAACGATCACCCGCAGCTCTTATGTCACGCAGCAACCTGAGTTCAAGGCGCTCTAATGGAAGCGCGGAAATGGTGTCGAGCACCGGCTCGGCCACGCTATCGATCGCCAGTCGGCCAAGGATGCCAAAGAACGCCAAGGTCACGGTCGCCACAAAGGCCAGCCCGGGCGGGAACGTGATCCCGAGGTTTGGGAAGTGCGCGTATTCCTGGATCCAACCGAGGGCGGCAATCACCAACAGCAAAATGAGCGCGGTGATCTGGCACGAATATCGGTTAATCCGAAAGCATCATCGATTTTCGCAGCGAGACTGCGAATGCCGCATTGCCCGCCGGTTTTGCCGGCGGTCAATGACAGTAAGGCATTAAGGACGGTTCTCGCTGCCGCTTTCGAAACCCGGAACGGCCGCTCAGGCTCAGTCCATTGCTGCTGATGATTAGGTACGCAGGCTTTTGGGCAGGCTCCAAGTCCCGAAATTCTCACTATAGATCGTCTCGAGGCGTTTTGCCTCGTCATCGGTGAGCTTGGCGAACTCGCGTTCACGGGCGCGGCCCGAGAGGTGGCCAGCGTTCTGGTGGAGGAAGTGGAAGAGCAGATCCAAGGACCGCTCCGGCATATCGAGAAAAGACTCCACGCCATGGCGGAACCGATCGTATCGCCGCAAGAAGTCCGTTTCGGAGGGGAGATCCTGCTCAATCGTCTTCTGTACGCAGGTGTAGAGGAACTCCGCGTGGGGTGTGGCGTCGAAAAAGCGATAGAAGTCTCCGGTATCATTCAGCACGCGCACGTTGAACTCGGTGGTCGGCTCCCATTGGATCAACGGCAGCAAGCGCTGCGAATAGTCTTCCAGCACCTGCCGATAGTCATCGATGCGCTCGAGAATCGCCGCGGAGACCGGGAACACAACGCCGGGAGGGTTGAAGCCGCGCTCGGATACGAAGTGGTGGATCAGGTAGCGATGGATCCGACCGTTCCCATCCTCGAACGGGTGAACGTAAACGAAACCAAAGGCCAGGGCGGCTGCGGCAATCACGGCATCCAGCGCCCGCGCCGGGCCGCGGTCAAATTGCATCATGCCGCCGATGAGAGCTGGTAGATCTTCGGGCCTTGCGCTGATGTGGTCGGGGAGCGGCATCCGGGTTTCGCGGTCGTGCTCGCCGACGAAGCCGCCCTCTTCCCGAAACCCGAGCTTTACGAAACGGGCATCGCCGATGACGACGCGCTGTAGCCGCAAGAGCTCGTCGCGGTCGAGCGGGCGCCGGCCGGCCTCGCCGATCGCCCGTCCCCAACGCTGGATGCGGTCTTGGGGTGGGTGTTCTCCCTCGATCGCATAGCTTGAGCGCGAGTCTTTGAGGAGGAGAAAGGCTGCCGTGCGGGCGAGGATGTCGCGCGGGATATTGGCGACGATTTCCTGGGCGCGCTGCGACAGGTTAAGCCCGACGTAGCGCTCCAGCGCCTCTGTGCGAAAAATGAGCGGGCAGAAATCGGACGTGCCGGGCAGGTTGTTTTTGACGCGGTAGCGCGGCGCATTTTGCTCTTCCACCGGCCACTGGAGCGTCGGATCGAGGACCGGGACATAGCGGCCGGCCGCCGCGTCGGGCAGCGAAAGCCGCGTACCCGTCAGCCATTCATAGAGAAACCAGATGCGGCGCGCGTAGCTTCCGGTCGGCTTTTCGCGAACCAGCGTCTCGATTGCGGCGGGTCCGGTTTTGAGAAACAGCCGTTTGAGGACAGCCAGGTCGAGCCCTTCGTATTTCAGGGCAAAGGTCAGGTGACCTTCGAGGGTCGGGTCTGGGGCATGGCGCGGTGTCATCATGCGCCAGCCGTGCTCTTCGAAGACGCGGTGGCGTTCGCCGATCGCGGACAGGGTACGCGGCAAGGGAACCGCTAGCCCATAGGCGTCGATCAGTGCGCTATAGCCGGCAGGCATCCCTCTCTCGGGAAGGCGTCGTTCCTGAAGAACGGTCACTCGGCCTGAAAAACGGTATTGAGCGGCTTCGGTCATGAAAATTGTTCCACATGCGGCGCGCCGTAAGGGCGGGCGTCTCAATCCGTGAAAAATGATAACTCGTTATGAAAATTGGTTCTACGAAAGGCGATTTCAAGAAAACAGATCCTGGCCACGCAAAATCGGAAATCGCACCAAGGCCGACGGAGTCGCTTGCCCGTGCGGCATGGCGTCGCCGCCTCCCCCGAGCTATCTGGATAATGTGCTACGAAAGCGGCGCCGAACGGCGATGTCGGGGAGTGATCCCCGCCGAAGTGGTCCACCCTGAGCTATGGTTTAGCCAAGGAGGACCGCGATGCCGAGGAAGAGCTACAAGCCGGAAGAGATCGTCGCCAAGCTGCGGCAGGTTGATGTTTTGACCTCGCAAGGTCAGAGCGTAGCGGAAGCGATCCGCTCGATCGGGGTAAGCGAGGTGACGTATTACCGCTGGCGCCAGGAGTTCGGCGGCTTGAAGAGTGACCAGGTCAAGCGCCTGAAGGATCTCGAGACGGAGAACAATCGGCTTCGCCGTGCGGTGTCGGATCTAACGCTGGACAAGCTGATCCTGCAGGAGGCAGCCCGGGGAAACTACTAAGCCCCGCGCGTCGCCGCGCCTGCATCGAGCATATTCGAGGTGTGCTGCCGATCTCCGAGCGCCGCGCCTGTGCGGCTCTCGGGCAGCATCGCTCGACGCAGCGCAAGATCCCGCGGGGCCGTGAGGACGAAGAGCAGCTGACGGCCGCCCTCATCGAGTTGGCCCGGCAGTATGGCCGCTACGGCTATCGCAAGATTGCCGAGTTTCTGCGGCGGGCTGGCTGGCTGGTCAACGACAAGCGGGTCGAGCGGATCTGGCGACGCGAGGGGCTGAAGGTCCCCGCCCGGCAGCCCAAGCGGGCTCGCCTGTGGCGGAATGACGGATCGTGCATCCGGCTCAGAGCCGAACGCCCCAACCATGTGTGGTCCCCCGCCTTCGCGGGGGCAGGCTCTACGACTTCGTCGAGGAGCGCACCCACGATGGACGGAAGTTTCGCATGCTCAACGTCATCGACGAGTTCACCCAGGAGTGCCTGGCCATTCGGGTATCGCGACGGCTGAAGTCAATCGACGTCATCGATGTGATCTCGGACCTGTTTATCCTGCGCGGCGTGCCCGAGCACATCCGTTCCGACAACGGCCCGGAATTCATCGCCAAAGCCGTGCAGGAATGGATCGGCGCGGTCGGGGCAAAGACCGCTTACATCACCCCCGGCAGTCCGTGGGAGAACGGCTTCATCGAGAGCTTCAACGCGCGCCTGCGCGACGAACTGCTCAATGGCGAGATCTTCTACACACTGCGCGAGGCACAGATCGTCATCGAGAGCTGGCGACGGCACTACAATATGGTTCGCCCGCATGCCTCGATCGGCTATCGCGCACCGGCCCCGGAGGTGTTCGTCCCCGCGCTCGCCGCATGGCCGGCTGCGCAACCCCGACCCGCTCCGCCGGCCATGCTCCCGCTGGTGCCGCGGCCAGCACTAAACTAACATTCGAACCGGACCACCCACCGGGGGCCGATCACC